>ERZ1674045.35-NODE-35-length-84472-cov-11.257709_pt1 | contig 84472 bp, 80 predicted proteins | sample MGYA00581131_ERZ1674045 | MGnify/ENA primary metagenome ERZ1674045 (study PRJEB41354, sample SAMEA4873299) | human saliva metagenome | biome: human-associated habitat [ENVO:00009003]; feature: mouth environment [ENVO:08000002]; material: saliva material...
GCCTACGCGTATATACGCGCTCGCGCACTCAGCGAATTTGCCATTTTTGCCTTCATCCTTCACCTTACCCCGCAACAAGCTGTAGATCAATCGTTTGAGTGTGAAGGCAAGCCCTGCCTTCACCTTCACCTTCACCTTCACCGCAACAATCTGATATACAACACCTTGCACGACTTCCATTGCAAAAAATCGGTGAAGGCAAAAGGGTGAAGCCTTCACACGTAACACACAATCGATCAACATTTTACACCCAAAAGGTGAAGAGGTGAAGGCAAAAATAGAAAAACACTGGACGCGCGCGCGTACGAGAGAGAATAAAATGGAGGGCAAATTCAAGCAGTTTCCCCTACGCTTAGTCGGTGGAACTATTAGGGGGAAGGGCATTAGGGAGAGGATTGCAGGTAAGTAAATGGAAATGAGATGAATTTGCACGATATCTCTGTGATTTGCGCTACGAGGTAAAGTGCAGAAAGCGTGGATTTGAGCAGAAGTTCCGTTACCAAATCGTTAGCCCATTCTCCGAATGGTAACGAAGAGGTAGGAGCAGGTAACTGACGGAAGAGTATTCGGTAAGTGAACTCTCTGCATTTCTGGTGCTGTTGCTCTGATATACAATGCTTTGCATAGCTGAGGACGCTTCGGTAACGGGTAACTTTGCCCATAAAAACAGAAGCGTATGCAAACAGACAAAATGAAGGTGTTGCTCTACCTCAAAAAGAGCGGATTGGACAAGTCGGGACTAGCTCCGATTATGGGGCGGATAACTTACGGGCGAACGATAGCTCAATTCAGTTGCAAACTATCGTGCGTCCCCAAGCTGTGGAATGCGCGTGAGAGCAGGCTGAACGGCAAAAGTCGTGAAGCTGTGACAACGAATGGCAAGTTGGAGCGCTTGCTGCTCTCGGCGCAGTCGGCTTATCAACCCCTTTGTGAGCGAGGGATTGTCTTTACAGCGACTGACATCAAGGAGTTGCTACAAGGTAGTATGCAAAGTCAAATCACCTTTTTGGAGCGGTATGATCAAATGCTCGAAGAGATGAAGCAAAAGGTGGGTATCGAGATAAAGGTAACAGCTGTCAAAGACTTCCTCTTTCTCACAAGAAAGATAGACATAGATAATAATATAGTCAATGATCCTTTTTGTAAAGGACCATTGACTATACCATCAGTGGGAGACCTTTGCACAGAGGTCTCGGTCAGCTTTGAATAGTTATTTAAAGCTGTATTTGGAATACACATCCGTGTCAGACTCTCTATGATATAGAGCCTTACAATCGTCTATGATATCCTCTGTACCAAATCCGTGAATGGCTCGACCCATTAAGAACGAGACCGTATAGTCGTTCCAGTCTTTGCCTAATGACGATGCTTTCTCCGCTCCTTCATTGAGGTACTTCCACATTTCCGCTTCACTGATGTATTGCAACCAATAACACCATTTTGCCAAGCTCACCAGTCGGCATACGTCCCAAGCATACGTGGAGGTTGTGGTCTGGACTTGAGCCAAATCCGTTTTTAACCCGTCTGCTATCAAAGTCTGCAGCTCAATAAGTTCCTCGGAAGAACCTCCTTGAGCAAGGACTTCGTCCAATTCCGTACTCAGCTCTAAATTAAGCAGAGCGTTTAGCGTCTCTAGAGCATCTTCCCGACCATTAATGCTCCATTGTTTTTGAAGCCCGGTCTTGTATACATTCATATTATCATCGGTGATAATACTAAGGATGTCCTCACTGCGATAACAAGACAAGATGGCTCCAAATACCAGTAACCTTTTCTTTTCCTCGGTGAGCGGTGTTTGAGGATGAGAAGCCAAAAAGGCTTTCAGGTTTTTCTTAGCAAAGATCCGAGACACGATTTCAAGCACGATAAAAGCAATAATCAAGACAGCGACTATTGCCACGATGATTTTCCAGATCATACAAATATTATTTTGAAGTTAAACATAAGTCTATTATATCATATTTCCTACTTATCCACATGCTTCCCCATCATTTCTTCTACAGAAAGACAGAACCCGATCTCTTGGTAGATTTCAAGCAATAGGTCTTCGTTTAAAGATGTTTTCCCGCTAAGGCGAAGAAATCCTTTTGGCATATTGGAGGCATAATAAAATGTATCTCCGCTAAAGGAGAGCATCAAGTCATGAGTAAAGGAACAACGAAGAGCGGTAAGTTTCTTCATCATTGCCGGGGTCAAAATCATACGGGCTTCTACCTCGTCATCGGCATATACGGTAAAGAGACGTTCAAACTCGGGGTCTTCCAAATAAACAAACTTTGCTTTATGTCTCTCCCTCAGTTTTTGTATCGTCAGAGCGAAGTAGCCCAACTTATCCTCCAAATGGTCGGGAAGCAGCATAACAAATCCCCTGCAAGTTCTTGGAAGACGGCAGTAACCAAACATTCCCCTAAAGCTGAACATCGTGCTCTCTACTTGTGCGCCCCACATCGGACTGAAAATCGCCCGATAGAGGAGCCTAAAGGATCTCCATAGTTTAATATTCTGTTCATTTGTTGCGGTTACTCCTATATCGGCTATTGTCAATGCTTGATGCTGAGTTGGGAAACTCAATGCACCGTAACTTGCCACTTGCAGAGTACCCTCCGACCTATTTGGGGTTCCGAATAGTCTGCTTGCCCGAATATCGGACACCTTTACTTCTTTTGTCGGAGAATAATTTGCATCCGGAAATAGCTGGTTGATAATTTGCCCCATTACTTTTTCCTCTTTCTGCTTCAGTATATTTAGGCATAAAGAGAACAGCGTATTGAGGACCACAAAGGCGACAAAGAATATGACGACATACGTTGCCGTTATTTGTGAGGGTTCATAATTGCCCGCTTCGACGATAGACCTTCCGAATATAGTGAATGCAAGCCAAAGCAGAGCCAAAGGGTAAACGGTATAAATGAGAAGCCTAACAATCTTATGCCACATAGCTATGTGGGTTAGTTGCCCTCTCATTTGTTGAGCGACAATCTTGAAGTCAATCATGTGGTCTTCTTTCATCAATTATCCGAAAATCTCCTTGATATGAATGTCGCCCAACTCACTTTCAGGAATTCGTATCAATGCTTCTTTCCCAAGATGTTTTCTTGAAGCAATGTATGAAGACGGGAACATTTCTACGGCATTGTTGTAATCCGTTACGGTTGCGTTATAAGTTCGGCGTATAGCCTGCAATTCGTTCTCCATATCCGTTATCTGATATTGGAGATAGACAAACTGCTCATTGGCTTTGAGATCCGGATTACTCTCAACAACGGCCTTAACTTGTTTGAGAAGAGCGGAGATCTCTGTCCCATCCTTGATTTGTTCTGCTTCGGGGGCTCCGTCTGCTCGAGACCTTAGTTCAGCTATGCGGGTAAGGATTTCATTTTCGTGTCCCATATACGCTTTAAGAGATGCCACCAAATTAGGTATAAGGTCATTTCTCTGCTTGAGTACCACACAAATGCCACTCCGGCATTGTTCCACCCTGTTTTTCTTGGCAATGAGATTATTAGAGGTGATTATACCCCAAATCAGTATAAGCACAGCTATTGCGATAAGGACACTCCCGGCAATTATTAATGCAGTCATACAAATTCGCTTGTCTCAATGATTATTTCTTAGTACTCTTGTCGTCTTCATAGTGGCGTCGTACTCTTTCCATACCCCCGAACGTTCTCCATCGGCATACTGTCCCTCTACAACCAAAATCGGATCTCCGTTGCGCAAAACTTCTTCTTTGTACGCCCCATGTAGCACGCCCATGCGATAAGTTCGTGTGACTTTGCTTTCAACGCCATCTCCCTGTTTCGTGAGTTTCCACTCGACCCCGTCTTTCTTCCCATTCACCCAACGGGTCTCAAGTATTTGAGCACCGTTTTGGCTGTCATACCGCTTCTCAAAGCCGTTTTCCACACTTTCCTGGTATTCTTTCTCCAAATCCAAACGACCGTCTTTGAAATAGGTTTTTACACAGCCATCGATTTTGCCCTTCTTCATAGGGGTAATCTTGCTGACAGTTTTGCCGTCTTGGTAGTACTCCGTGAACACCCCATTTCTTTTCCCCTGGTCATACGCTCCCGTTTCTCTCAGTACACCATCCCGATAGCGGTGGTACTTGCCATCCATCAGTCCGTTAGAAAAGGAAATAGTCTCTTCGTCAAGCTCCCGCTTGATACGCCACTCTCCCTGCAAGGGTTTTCGGCTGTCCTTTTCGAAATAAACTGTCGTATTGTTTTCGCCCGATAGGGGTAAGAGTTCATTGCTTAGAATCACCTTTTGAGCCGATACCGAAAGGCTCAGCAACAGCGAGAAGAAAAAGAGAATATATCGATTCATATTATAATAGAATACCCAATTATTTAATTGATTACTTTTGCTTCATTGCATACCTAATAAACATGAAACTATATGCTTCACTTCCTTTGTCCTTTGTTGCTTTAAGTTTCTCTGCTCTCGAGCATATAAGAAAATATCCTGCCTCTTTTATCAAGAGACAAGAGCATACACAGACGCTCAATGGCAAAGATAGAGTTTTTTTCAATACTCTGACCAAAACAATGGATAAAAACAAAGGAAGACCTACACGTAGAGTCAACCGGTAAGTGCAAAATTAGGCTATTCGCTTGAAAAAACCCTTCTTTTGGTGTTTCAAACTTGAGTGTATTGTCTGCGTCTACTGTTGATTTTCTTCTGTCTACTCGCCATCTTTTTATCTGTGAGATCATCGAAATTGACTTACTGGGAATGTGCTGTCTGGTGAGTTTATCACTCGAATCTCGGATGAAGCCAAAAAAAAACGCACGATACGAAAACGTATCGTGCGTAAAAACCTTACATTATGTCTGATGTACAGATCATCGTGATCCGCTTGGGACTCGAACCCAAGACCCATACATTAAAAGTGTATTGCTCTACCAGCTGAGCTAGCGGATCTCCAACAAAAAAGTGACAAGCGTTAGTTGCTGTTTTACCAGCTCTCATCCTCTTTGCGAGTGCAAAAGTACGACAAGTTTTTGTTTCCACCAAATTTTACAGCAAGAAAATGCAAGAATGGCGCAAGAAGGTGGATAATTCGGGGTTTATCGAGCGCTGCACGGGCTTGGTGCTTCGGGCATTTACAATAGGTGGAAAATAATCCACGCCGCAAGGGAGACGGGCAAGGAGGTCGTTCACGAGGGAAAAGTCGGGGTTCGTAAAGCTGCCATTCGCCCTACTCTTCGGGGGCTATGCGCACAAAAAACTCCGTGGACGAACCACGGAGTTGATGAGGGAGTGACGTCGGTTCACTGCTTTTTGGGGAGCGTGACGTTGAACATCGGATAGGCGGGCTTGGTGTGCTCGCGATAGATGATGTCGACCATCTTTTTGACCACATCGGGGTGAGCGGCTGCGACGTTGTTGTCTTCGTGGAGGTCTTTCGAGAGATCGTAAAGACGGCAGTTGCCGCGCTCAACGACCAACTTCCAATCGCCCATGCGCACGCCGAGCATATCGGTCTCGTGGAATTCCCAGTAGAGGGCATCGTGACGCTGTTGGGCTTCGGTGTTGCCGGTGAGCGTGGGATAGATGGAGATGCCGTCGTAGAGGTCGCGCTCGTTGTGCTGATAGGCCTTGGGGAAGTCGCGAATGCCGGCCACGTCGCAGAAGGTGGGCAGTATGTCGTAGAAGGCAAATTGGTGATCGGAAACTTCGCCTGACTTGACTTTACCGGGCCAGCGCACGATGAAGGGAACGCGGATGCCGCCTTCGTGGGTGGAGCGTTTCAGGCCTTTGAGGAGTCCGTCGCGGTTGAAGAAGGTGGGATCGGCACCGCCCTCTTCGTGAGGGCCGTTGTCGGAAGTGAAGATCACGATGGTGTTTTCGTCGAGACCTTTCTCCTTGAGTTTGTCGAGAATCTGTCCGACGTAGGCATCCAAGCGGGTGATCATGGCCGCAAACTGCGCGTGGGCGATTTCGGTGCCGTGATAACGGTTGCCGAATTGGCCGGCGAACTTGTGTTCTTGGCAGAAATGATTCTTATAGGCGAGGAGGAGGCTGTCTTCGGGCTGCGCAAGTTCGGCGTGTGGGAGCGTGTAGGTGAAGATGCCGAGGAAGGGTTGCGCGTTGCTCTGCTTGTCGAGCCACTCCATGGCTTTGTTGTGGATGAGATCGGCGGAGTATTGCGGGCGCTTGGTGTAGTCGGCGGCGGTGGGCATACCGTACTTGATGTTTTCCTCGAGGACAACGCGGTGCGTCTTGGTGTCGCCGGCCGAACGGCTGAAGGCGTTGAGGAAGTTGGGATAGTAGGAGTGCGCTTCGAACTGGCAAATGTAGCCGAAATACTCGTCGACGCCTCGCTTGTCGGGGGTGGAAGCAGAAGACTCGTAACCGCCCGCCCACTTACCGAACATACCGGTGGTGTAGCCGTTGGCTTTGAGGATTTCGGGGAGAATCTTGTGATTCACGTCATAGGGTTCCTGACCGGCCCATCCTTCTTCGAAGTCGGCATTCTGCCCATAGAGATTCTGGACGGTCTTGTCGCGCCAATACTCTTTGTTGCCGCGCACATGGGTGTGTCCGCTGTGCTGTCCGGTCATGAGGGTTGCTCGGGAGGGAGCCGACACGGGGCTACCGGCATAGGCTTGGGTGAAGCGCATGCCTTCGGCGGCCATGCGGTCGATGTGGGGGGTGGAGATATACTGCTGACCGTAGCAACCGAGATCGCCGTAGCCCATATCGTCACACATGATATAGATGATGTTGGGTCGCTGCTGGGCTTGGGCGGAGAAGGCGGCGAGGGCGCCGAGTCCGATGAGGGTATATGTTTTCTTCATGATACGTGGAAGTAGATGCTTAGGGACGTTGAAGAAGCGTGGGTACGCCATTGCGAATGTAGAGGCCGGTGGCGGCAGGAGTTTCGACGCGACGACCGGTGAGGTCGAAGGTGGTGGCGGTGGGTTGTGCCTTGTTGACGGCCACTACGCCGGTGGGCTCGACCACATTCACGACTCCATCGAAGACCAAACCGGCGGTTTCGTCGTCGGCATCGGTGAGTCCGTTGAGGGTGACGCGCAGACGCATGCGACTGCTGCCGAGAACGGCGTCGGTGGGTACGGTGATGGTAGTTTGCATCGAGGTACCTACCGTGAGCGGAACGGAGGTTTCGAAAATGCCATCGTGGTTCCAATCGAAATAGACGAAGGCGGCGGCTCCGGCACCGGGTGCGCGATTGAATTTCACTTGCAACGTGGCACTCTCTCCTCGATTGAGTCCGGCTCGGCTGCGCGTGAAGAGGGTGTAGCCTTGCGTTTTGCCGGCAGGATCGGCAAAGGTGAGCGGTTGCAAGCCTTTTTCACCGGTGAGTTGGAGACTGAGCAGGCGCGTGGCGTCTGCGGCCACGCAAGGGAGGTCGTAGATTTGCAAACGGCGGGCGAGAGCCGAACGCAGGGCGCGGAAGCGGAAGGCGTTGTGGCCGTCGAGGGTGAGCTGTCCGTCGGGGGCATCGAAATGATAGGCACCGTTCGGGGCTTCGCTCACGGTGTAAGTGGCACCGTTGTTGAGGGCTTTGCCATCGGCAGCATGCACAATGCGGTAGCGGCCTTCGGGGGTGCGCTCAAAATACCACGCATCGGCATCGATCTTCGTGCCTTCGCTCCACGACAAGGTGCCGTCGGGCTGCTGTTTGAGCATTTTGTTGTCGGCGTTGACCAAGGCATAGAGCGCTTGGTTGCCGGTGGTGAAGGGACGCAGTTCGTAGCGATCGTCGGTGGCCTCGAGCCACCAATAAGACCCGACATTGGCGTTGCCGGCGTGCCATGTGATGACGTTCGACGAGGCACCGTCTTTGTTCAGACCGCGCGGGCTGTTGGCCGGCTGGTTGTAGTTGTCACAATCGGTCGAAGAGAAATACCAAGCGCCAGCGGCCTTGGCCTGGGGATTGTGCGCGATATAATAAGGAGTGGGCGTGGTGGTGGTGCGAATGCGCGAGGCGCTGCTGGGCGTGAGGTTGCACGAGGCGATATAGTGCTTCGTGGCCGTGTTGCGCACGTAGTAAACATCGGCTTTTCCCTCTACGGGGATCAGCGTCCAGAACTGTTTGCTCGCATTGTTGCGCTCGGTGACGATTAGGCCGCCTTCATCGTTCTCGGTGATGAAGAGACCGCGGTTGTTGTGCCACGCGATACGATAAACTTTGTCTTCGGTCGGCAGGGCATGCTGCGCAAAAAGACGAAAGTTGACGACCGGCGACAACAGCAGGCTGAGCAGGACGACAACTTGACGGAGAGAGAAATGATTCATATTCGGGTATTAGGGTGTTTCTTCGAGCAGTGCACCGGGCAACGGCTGCGTACGGTGACGTTTGATAAATTCGTCGATGCGGGCAATCCCCTTTTCAGTGGCGCATCCGCGAATGAAGACGAGGAGGACGTTGAAAATGAAATCGTGGATGGTGTAATCGGAGAAGGCATCGTAGAGCGCGGCACCGTCGACGATGAAAATCAGCCCATTGGTGGCTTGTTCGAAATGCAAGTCGGGACGAATCGTGCCTTGTGCGCAACCAATTTGCAGAAAGGTGTGCAGGCTGTTGAGAAACTCTTTGCGCATCTCCTTTTGGAAGGCGACCACCGAGGGGAAGGTGCGCAGTTCGCGCGGATAATTCGGATTGATACCTTGCAAATCGTTGAGTTTGAACTCCGCGACGCGGAAAAGGATTTCCAAAGCGTCGTCGGTATGTCGTTCGATCTCGGCTCGCCGTGCGCCGTCGTTGGCAACATCCTGTTTCACACAGGCCAACACCAATCCCTCTTTGCCGTTAAACAGCTGATAGAGGGTGCGTTTCGAGATGCGAAGGCATTTCGAGATGTCGTCCATCGTCACATCACGAATGCCTTGGGCTCTGAAAAGTTGATTCGCTTGGCGGATCACATTCCGGCGGATCCGTTCGTAGCGTTGTGCAAGCAATTCGTTATCCATTGTCGAGTCAGTGAGGGCGCAAAAATAAGATTTTTAGTAAGAAGATGCGCCACGTAAATAGACAGGCTTCGCAGCGAATTTACAACATTTTTCGGACAGATGGTTGATTCGCCGCGTTTTTTTAGAGCAAGATACGCGAAAACCGTTTCGCCTTGCAACAGAAAAGAAGGCGAAACGGCTGTCGGTAAGCAGAGAAAAGAAAGGAAATGCGCGATCGGCGACGGCCTTCAAAATAGGCGGTCGAGATCTAAGGTCATCCCTACCGAAAGATTGAGTCCATCGGTGAGGGGGGCATTATAATAATAGATGTGTGGGCAGTAATTGAGGAGGTTGTCGGCGGTGAGATTGAGGCGAACGGCCGTTCCCATCTGTTGGGTGAGGGCCAAGCGGAGGAGAGCGTAAGCCGGATAGTGGAGGGTGCGCGAAGCCCCGGTCGCACTGTTGTATTCGCGCCCGGAGAGGGTCGACAAAAAGCGGCTGCTCAACTGCACGCCCACTGCATATTGGGGCGAAAAACGTCGATCGTAAGCCAGTCGTGCCGTGGCGCTGTGCGGGCGCGCCGGCATGTAGGGCGTGAGGGTGCCGACTGTCGGCGCTTGCTCGTGGGTGAAGGCATATTGTAAGGTGCCGCTCAGCGTACCGCTACCGAGGCGGCGACGATGATTCACACTGAGTTGTACGTTCCACACCGTTAGACTCGGCACATTGATGTAGTCGACAAAAGGCAATCCCGACAATCCGTCGCGCTCGGTGGTGGGTTCGGCAGTAGTGATGCGGTCGAGCACGCGATTGTAGCTCACACTGCTCGACACCTCCGTGCCGCCTTTTGACCAATCGGCCGAAACGTGCCAGTTGTGGCTCACTTCGGGGCGCAACTGCTCGTGGCCGCGAATGATGAAGATGTCGTTGAGGAAGAAATTCATATATTTCTCCTTCAAGGTCGGGGCACGGAATCCCTGCCCATAGCTGGCACGCAGCGTCCATGCGCCGTTGCGATAGCGCGCCGTGAGTTTGGTGGTGGGGCGACCGTGGTGTCCAACGCTGAAATAGTCATAGCGCGCCGTCGCCACCGCTTCCCACTGTGCACCGAGATGAAAATCCGCTTGCACATAGCCGTCGGCCGTGAACTGTCGGTGGGCATCGCCGCGAAATTGGTAGGTGAGCAAATAATCGCGCGCCAAATCGCCTCCGCCGGTCAATTCGAGTGTGTGCCCCTCCGCCCATAAAGGCAGCGGAGCCGTGGAATAGAGGGCGCGAACGGTGTGCTGCACGTTGCTATAGTCGCGCACATCGAGTCCCGTGGCGACATAATAGTCGCTTTTGTCGTATTGGTCGAAGCGATAGCCCACCTCGCCGCGCCGACCGTTGTGGCCGTTCCAATCGGCTTTCACCCCGCCGGCAAAATCGCGGTAACGATTCCGCTCGCCGGGGTCGAAATCGCGCTGACGGAAGTAGTATCCCACATTCCCGCTGAGCGTCCAGTGGTCGTCGGGGCGCACCACGAAGCGTTCGCGCGCTTGAAAGGTGCGGCCGCCGGGCACGCGATTGAGCGAATATTTGGTGTGGCGGCTCACATCGCCGGGATTTTGCAAACGATATTCGTCGGCTGCCGTGCGACTGAGCGTGAGCAACTGCGTGATGCGCCCTTGTCCCGTGGCGAAAAAGAGGTTTTGTCGCGATTCGTCGTGACGGCCGTTGCGCATCTCCCAACGCAGTTCGTAAGGACGGTGGATTTGCTGCCGCGTGATGATATTGATTACCCCGCCGGCCGCATTGCTGCCGTAGAGTGCCGAAGCCGCGCCGCGCACAATCTCGATACGCTCCACGTCGGAGAGGTTCAGGCGTTCGAAATCGACGTTGTCCATCGTTTCGCCCGCCAAGCGCTCGCCATTGACCAGCACGAGTACGCCCTGCCCGGCAAAACCGCCGAAGTTCAAATTCACATTACCACTCATGGCCTGGGTAAATTCCAATCCCGGCAACTCGTGGGTGAGCACGTCTTGCACGTTGTTCGCATCGGCGCGGCGGATGTCCTCGGCCGTGATCACGCGCGTTTGCACGGGACTCTCGGCAATGCGACGCGGCGTGCGCGTGCCCGTCACCACCGCCGTGGTCAACGTCGAATCTGCAAGTCCTCCCTGAGGGCGCAATCGTTGTGCTTCGGCCGACCGTGGGGCACCGAAGCAACAAAGCAGGAGGGAGAGAAACAGCAGACGAAAAGCAGGCATTTCCGAGCAGGAACTTTGGAGAAAACGAAGAGGGTTTAATAAGGATAAATGTAGTCGAGCGTCACGAAACCTTTGGCGCCCGCGGCATTCATATAGTCTTTGAAATGCAAAGCGGCATGCGTGCCGTCGGCTAAGCGGAGCAAATAGACGCGCCCGCTGGTGGTGTAGGTCGGAGGGGGATTGCTCACGTTCATGTCCATCCACCGGCTCAGCACTTCGTTCGTGCGCGCGTTCCGATAACCTATATAATAATTGTAGATGCCCGTCAGGTCTTCGTAGCATCGGTGGTCGCTCCACGTATCGGCCGCAAAGGTCGAACGGAGCAAGGCGGCCCGCGCCTCCCCTTCGCGGGGAAGATCTTCGAGGCGGGTGAAGTGGGTTTCAAAAGCCCCGCCGCCATTCGTGCCGACATCGTAATGATGCAACACCAAGTCCCACTCGGCGGGCGCAACCAGCGAATCGGTTTTCAACAGTTCGCTGAAATGAAATGTCGAGGGCAGTTCCACTTGGTGATAGCTCACCCCCGAACGGCCATCCCACGCTCCCGTGAGGGCCGAGGGCGCGGCGGTGCGCGCCGTGGTGCGCCGATGCAAATCGACATATACCCAATCTTTGTAGCTCACCACATCGACATACAACCGCTGGATGTGCTGTTCGGCATCCCTGACGCTGAACCCTTCGCGCACTCGGTCTTCGGCGGGCGGATTGTCATAGAGCGAACCCAAGATACCCTCGCAAGCCGACACTCCCAAAAGGAGCATCGGCCAGCAAAGGAGAGAGAGTAAACGGCGAACGCCTATCATTGGCGGCTTCCGTCGTAAGTGAGCGACAAGGGCATGGGCATAGAGCCGGGCTTGAAGGTCAGGTTGAGGTGGAGTACACCGTTTTTCAACGTACCCTGCAAGCTGCTTTCCATGGCCTTGTATTCCTTGAACTGCACAGACTGGCGGGGCGCGTTGCCCATGCCGAGGCGCATCAGTGTGGTGAACTGCGGGCTACCGCTCAACGTGAAGCTGCCATCGGCCTCTTTCTTGAGTTGCACGCCGGGCACCGTGAACGATTGCACATCCGCACCGTGCAACGGCGCTTTATCCTGCTGCACATCCACGCTGAATGCGCTGAACTGCAGTTTCACCGTCGTGGCGGTTTCGGGAGAAATCGTCACCACCGTCGAGGGGATCTCTTGGTGGAGCAACTTGCCGTTGCCGATGTCCATCAAGAGTTTCGTGGCGAAACGGCCGGAAGCCTCCACAGTAGTCAGTTGTTCTTCTTTTTCGCTGTCTTCACAGCCGGTCAATACGGGAAGCGTGCCCATCATCGCGAGGGCGAAGACACTTGCCGTGAGAATTGATTTGAATTTCATAAGTGTGATAGATAAAATCTTGCTGCAAAATTACGGGCTTTGCGACAGCTACACAATACCTTAAAATGAGGATATTGCACACGTTTTTGCTCTTTGTCGCACGATAAAAACAAAAAACGCGACGATTCGCAGGAATCATCGCGTCAAGTGGTTGGGGTACCCGGACTCGAACCAGGAAAGACAGGACCAGAATCTGTAGTGTTGCCAATTACACCATACCCCAAACAGGTATCATCGAGATGCCCTCTCGAAGACGATGCAAAATTACACACTCCCTTTGGAACGACCAAATAAATCGGCGTTTTTTTCGCGCGAAAAGTCATTTTGTCGGGCGCATGCTTTCTTCAGCCCGCACGGCGCGCATCCATACTCGGCGCGTGCCGTGCGAAACGCCCCTATCCGGCAACTCGCCCACCACTCTCGGTGGAGAGAGCGGTATGTAACTTTTATTTCATGCACAGCACTCCACGAACAAAGGGCAAGACGGTGCGCACAACCTACAGCAACACATCTTCTTTGGTCATCCATTCTTTTTGATAGACCTTGAAGCCTTCCGGCGTCAGCGTGGTGAGGTCGGGGTTACGGATTTCGAAAACCAACTTCTGCCGATTGACCAACAGCAGTCCCACGCGCATACGATCATAGGCACGACAAATTCGCAGAGGGACGTATATTTTTATCCGCGGTTCCAGTTCACCGGCTTCCGTATACGGGTTGAGCCAGCCTACCCGCGCGAGGTAAGCCCGCGAAATCTCAAGAGACGACTCGCAAGCCACTCAACGGACTTTGTTCTCTGCCAACGGACTGGAACCTTCACTCAAGGTCCTGCGCAATCGAAGCTGCAACCAATCCCCAACAACTTCCTCTTCACCCGTTTCTCGATGTGTGCCGATGGCTTCAAGCCGATCTACACCGCAAAGCACGGGGGTGGTACGGACAGGAGATTCTCCGGTGAGGCGCAAGCTGGTCTTTTTGTAGTCGTCAAATTCTTTTTTACGCCGATCTATCGTATCGCCGAGTACGGTCACCTCCATGAGAAGACAAGTATCGGCCTTCCTACGAACGTACACTCCTTTGACTTCCGGATCAATGACGTAGAGCCCACTCCACTTTCCGCTCCACGAACGGGGAACGACCGGAACACGGCGTGTTAGCCCCTCGTTGAAAAGATGCGTACTATAGTGATGTTCCATGATGAGGGGATAGTTCCACGCAATGGACATCAGGGTGTCTCCATGAAAATCCGATTTACGCGAATCATCTATTCGGTCATCGCACGCAATCAGGGAGAGCGCAAAACACAGAAAAAGGAAATAAATAATTTGTTTCATCAGGAATGCTTATTTTTTCGGAGAGAATCTCCAGATGCCTACATCATACGAAAAGCTCATGCGCTTATTAGGAAAGTCACTTGGTTTAGAAGCACTCCAACCCAAGGGATCACTCCAAAATCACAAGCAAACATCTGCATCAATCCAACGGAGAGTCAAAGCACAAGATACAGACAACATAAATTCTTTTCACTCTATTTATACGCTGCAAAGATATCTCTTTTCATCATCCAATCCAAACACCGCCAAAGATTTAACATCATAATCCCTCAAACGCAGCACATCCCCCTACCCTCCTTCGAAAAACAAAACAGCATACCGCACGACTTACGCGGAAAGTCCCCACGTCCTCCCACAGCGTTCACCGGGGACGCGGGCGTATATTCCCTCACAAAAAGCAAAACAGCGACAACATCCAATTATTGATGCTGTCGCTGTTTCGAATATCAGTTGCCCTTTCGACCGAAGATGGAGAAATGCACATAGCGCTTTGGATGTGCTTTGAGATCGATGAGGAGCGAATCGGCACTCGTGGCCGTACGGTTCAAACGATCGTAGAGCACGCGATCCGAAAGGAAGGCGCCGAGGTTGTTGTCGCGCGAATTGAGTTTTTGGTTCAGGTCGCCCACCATCGTATTGAGCTGTCCGGAGAGTTGCTGCGCGTTGGCCAGCGTGGTGTTCACGCGATCCATCGTTTGCTGCACATCCACCTTCGCCAGATTGCCCGAAAACTTTTCGGCATTCGCTCCCGTGCGATGCAAAGAGGCCATCAACTGCGGAACGTCGCGCGCCATCAGACGATCGAGCTGAGCCGTTGTCGTTTTCAGGTTCTCGCTGATGGCCGCCGCGTTGGTCAGCGTCTGCTGCAGCGCGGGATCCCCCGAGAGGCGGTTGAGATTCGTGAGAATGCTGTCGAGTTTGGGCAACATGCGCTGCACATAGGGCAACATCTGGCCGGCGTCGCCCATCAACGTGGTAGCTGCCGCACCGGGAATCGTATCGAAGGGTGCCAAGTTGTCCACGGGATTCGAACCGAGCAGGAGGTTCATCGTCACCCCGCCCATCAGCGCTTCGACCAGCTCACTGCGCGTGCCACGGGGCACACCCATGTTCTCGTTCAACTCAATGCGCACCACCACGCCGCTGTTGTTGTCGTAGTTGTACTCGATGTCGCGCACCGTGCCCACGGGATAGCCGTTGGCAAACACCTTGCTCGAAACCGTCAAGCCCTTGGCGTCCTTGAAACGAACGTAGTAAGAATTGCTCGATTTGAACACGTTGATGCCCTTCAAAAAGTTGATACCCAAAAAGAGGAGTACACCGGCTGCAATCGCAGTAAGGGCAATTTTAATCTCATTGGAGATTTTCATAAGGGGAAATAGTTATGCGTTAGTGTGTAGGCTGTTTAGAAAAGGGGATGAAAACTTCGGCGGCAAAAAGCGCACCGTCGCTCCCCATTTATGGAGTTTGCGACTTTCGAATGGCCGCTTGCAAATCTTCGACGCGCTGATCTCCTTCAAAGGCCACGATAAAGGCGTTGGGGAAGAGCGCATGCACCTTTTTGAGCGTCTTTTTGATTTCGGCATAGTCGTGCGAACTGCCGTAAGTGTAGCGATACAGTGGTCCGATGTGGTAGAAGCTCACCGGGGCAAGGCCTTTCAGGCGCGCATCGCCGGCGGCCAACTTTTTGTCGGAGGTCAAAATTTGCACCTTGAAGGTGATGCGCGGCGCGGCACCCGTTTCCTTCTTGCCGCCCTTGGCGTTTTGGGCGTTCTTCTCCTCCGGTTTAGCCGATTTCGCAGGTGTAGCCGCCTCTTTCTGCGTCGGTTTCGCAGTCGGCGCTACGGCTTTGGCGTCCTTTTTCTCACTTTTCGCCTCTTTGGGCTCCGCTTTTTTCTCGCGATCGCCCTTTTCGGTCGTTTTCTTGGCTTCGGGCGCCTTGGTCTTCGCGGGCGTCACCGGTTGCGCGGCAGGAAGTGGGCGCTCCACCGTTGTTTTTTTCGCTCCTTTCAGCGGAGCGGTGTAGGTGTCGGGCACATGCTTCGGCACCGTGTGGGGCTTCGACGCCGAATGCACCTGTTCGGTGTGGGGCAATGAGGCCGGCAATTCGTCGACGGCATTCACGGCTTGGCGCGGGGGGGGGTTCGTCGCCAACAAGGCTTCGGCCGCCACACGCTGCTCCACGGCCGAGGGAATCACCACAATGGTCAGCGGTTTCTCCACCGTTTTGGGCTGCGTCGGCGCACCATCACGCTGAACAACAGTAATTTCCGTTCCACGTGCGGCGGTTGTTTGCAAAGCCACTGTATCGACGCGACGAAGCCCCGCGTCGGTTCCGCGTTCAAAGCGGCCGCTCGGGGCAGAAGGGACAGCATGTTTCGCACCGGCGTCGGGGAGTACCGCGTCGGCCAGCAAAGGAATCGTACGATCTTCGCTCGTCACGATCGGACGAGCAGGAGTCGGGGGCGGAGAAGGGGGAACATTGGCCAAAGCCGTTTGCTCCACCGTCAGGGCTTGGCGTTTTTCAACGACTTTCGTCGGCGGGGGCGCAGGCACCACGGCCGCCACCGCACGTTGGGGTGCGGAGGGGTTCATCACCGGGCGCTTTCCACCGCGGAAAGCGCGCGTGGCAACGGGCACTACGCCCACTACCGCAGGTGCCGGAGTGCCCATCGCGTCGACGGCGAGCGCCCTATCGGCTTCGCGCGCACTCGTTGCGTCCTCTGCTGCGGCAAGAGCGCGCTCACTGCCGGCGGGGGCGGCGTCTTGCAACACGGGGCCGGCTTCAGCATAGTGGCGATTGCGGTAGGCGCAGAAACCTTTATACAACGCGCGCGCCAGCTTTTGAATGCCTTCCTTCGAGTTCAAGAAACGTTCCTCTTCGGGATTCGAGATGAAACCCACTTCCGTCAACACAGAGGGCATGCCCGTGGCGCGGAGCACGAGAAAACCGGCTTGGTGCACTCCTTTGTTCTTACGCCCTTGGTTGCCGTAAGCCGTTTGGATGTGCCGCGCCAGTTCGACGCTCTGTTTCATATTGCGATCCTGCATAAATTCGAAGATAATGTAGCTCTCCGATTTGTTGGGATCAAAGTTTTTGTAGACTGCTCGGTAGTTGGCTTCCTGCGTGATGACGCTATTCTCACGTTTCGCCACAGCCAGGTTTTCTGTTCCCGAGTGCATACCCACCGTGTAGGTTTCTGTGCCGGAAGGGGCGGTCACTCCGGGCGGCATCGAGTTGGTGTGGATCGAAATGAAGAGGTTGGCTTTGTGGCGGTTGGCAATGTCCGCGCGCCCTTGGAGGGTGACGAACACATCGGTCTTGCGAGTGTACACCACCTTCACGTCCGGGCAGTTGGCTTCCACCATTCGGCCGAAAGCCAAAGCAATGTTGAGGTTGATATTCTTCTCTTTCGAGATCTTGCCCGAAGCACCGTTGTCCTTCCCCCCGTGTCCCGCGTCGATGACGAGGACAAAGCGCTGACTACCGCCTCGCGGCGCCGCGGAAGTCGCGGGGTCGGAGGTGAAACTCAGCAAAATGAAGAGCGTCATGAGGCAAACTGCAGTTCTCAGACGGTGAATCAGCATAATAATCAGTTCTTTCAAAGTGAAGGGCGGTCGCGTTCTGTGCGGCGCGAGCATTTATACCGCCGTGGATGAGCAAAAGTACGACAAACTCGGCAATAATACATTGCGCGCGAGTGTTTATTTGTGAAAATGGGCGGCTTTTGCACGCCAACTGCGGAGTCGGCGTCGCAAAGCAAGGGGCATAATTCGTCTTGAACGACGTTTTGCGCATCGTTCGGCGGCACTCCTTATTATATATACGTCCCACGATCACGTGTGCAAGGCACTGCGGGAATCGAAAAGACGGAGGTCCTATTCCGTGGCTCCCCGATGGGCTTCGACCATCTGCTCGGCACGGCGCAGTGCGATGCTGATGTGCGAACAAATGTTCCCTTCGCCGATCAGTTCCGGGAAGCCCGTGCGCGACAACACCTCGCGCACTTCCGGACGCACGCCCGAAAGAATGATGCGCGTACCGTCGCGGCGGCTCATACGGCAGAGGGTTTCGAGATTGTGCACACCGGTCGAATCGATGAACGGCACCTTGCGCATGCGGATGACTCGAATCGCCGGATGATCCTGCATTTCGGCCGTCATCTGCTCAAAACTATTGGCAATACCGAAGAAAAAGGGGCCGTTGATCTCATACACTTCCACGCCCTCGGGAATGGTCAGCGACTCCTCGTGCAGCTCGAGATCAAGCTCGGGATCGTCGTTCGGATCGAGTTCGCCCGTCAGCACAGAGAGGTGAGTGGTTTCGGCCATGCGGCGCATGAAGAGCAGACAGGCCATGACGAGCCCCACCTCGATGGCTATGGTGAGGTCGAACACCACCGTCAGCACAAACGTGATGAGCAACACCGTCACATCGCTCTTCGGGTGGTGGAGCAAAGCGGCGAAGGTGCGCCACTGACTCATATTGTAACTCACCACCACCAGCACACCCGCCAGGCAGGCCATGGGGATATAGGCCGCCAAGGGCATGGCCACGAGGAAAATCACGAGCAGCACCGCCGCATGCACCAAGCCGGCCACGCAGGTACGCGCCCCGTTGTTGATATTGGTCATCGTGCGCGCGATGGCACCTGTGGCGGGGATGCCGCCAAACAGCGGAGCCACGATGTTGGCTATGCCCTGCCCCACCAGTTCTTGGTTCGAATCGTGCCGATCGCCCGTCACACCGTCGGCTACCGTCGCGGAAAGCAGACTCTCAATCGCGCCGAGCACCGCGATCACAAGGGCGGTGGGCAACAGCTTGCTGAAGGTCGAGAAAGTGAAACTCCCATCGGGCGCGGTGAACAAGCCGTGCCAGTCGAGCTGCCACGCCGTGACGGGCGGCAGCGAAGCGGTGATGGCGCCGAAACGATCGCCGATGGTGGGAATTTGCGTCCAACCCTGCCCGTTGGTCAGCGCCACAACGGCCGTGGTCACCACAATGGCCACCAGCGAACCGGGCAGGCGCTTCGAAATGCGCTGCGTGCCGACGATGATTCCCACCGTCGAGAGCGCCACCGCGAGGGCGTCCCAACTCACGGTCGTGAGGTGACGGACGTAGCACACCCACTTGTCGACAAAACCGGCCGGCACCGCGCCTTCAATGTGCAGACCGAGGAAATCTTTGACCTGCGTGGTGAAAATCGTGAGCGCAATACCGGAGGTGAAACCGACCACAATGGGATAGGGAATGAACTTGATCACGCTCCCCAAGCGGAACACCCCGAGCAAAACCAGGAAGAGGCCGGCCATCATCGTGGCCACCAACAGCCCCGAAAGGCCGAAATGCTCCACCACCCCGTAGATGATGACAATGAAAGCCCCCGTCGGGCCGCCGATTTGCACGCGACTGCCGCCCAATGCCGAGATCACAATGCCGGCCACAATGGCCGTGAGAATGCCCACACCCGGGCCGATCGTGTGCTGCACATCGCCACCCGGCGAGGCGGCAATGGCAAAAGCAATCGCCAACGGGAGGGCGACGATGCCCACCACCAAACCGGCGAGCAGATCGGCCGAAAGGTCAGAACGACGATAGGAGCGAAGATCGCGCAAGAGGCGCGGACGAAAACGAAACGCTTGCATGTATTCGATTTTTTCACGTACGAATCGTACGCAAGTAAGGAGAATGAAGTTGCAAAATTACGCATTTCTTATAACTTCTGCAAACAAAGTGACCATACCGGCGCACGCACAGCGAACAAGCGCCGATTTTCGACCTATTCTCCACAAACAGCCGCTTTTTTTTGGCCTTTCCGGAAGCCTCAGTCCGGCGATTTCGCTCGACGAACCTCCATTTTCATAAAACAAGGCACCGCGACTCACACGGAATCGCGGTGCATTTTTATTCTCTTGCGGAGCGGCAATTTATCCGCGCCTTAAATCAGCGCAATGCCCATTTCGGCGCACTCGCGGCGCATGTCTTCCGGCCAAATCGAGGCTTGAATCTCGCCAATGTGCGCCTTTTGCAGATAATACATGCACAGACGGCTCTGACCGATACCGCCACCCACACTCAACGGGAGCGAACCTTCGAGCAGGCGCTTGTGGAAATAGAGGCTGCGGCGCTCTTCCTTGCCGCTCTCGCACAACTGACGTTCCAGTGCTTCGCGGTCGACACGGATACCCATCGACGAGAGTTCGAAAGCGCGGCCGAGCACATTGTTCCACACGAGCAGGTCGCCGTTCAAACCGGGCAGACCGAGGGAGGACACCGTGGAATAGTCGTCATAGTCGGGGGCTCGCAGGTCGTGGGGCTCGCCGTCGCCGAGCGCACCGCCGATACCGATGATGAACACCGCGCCCTTCTCGCGCACGATGGCATCTTCACGCTCTTTGGGCGTGAGCGTGGGATAAAGTTGGCGCAGCGCTTCGGCGTGAATGAAGGTGATTTCGGCCGGCAACTGCGGTTGGAGTTGCGGGAAACGCTCGCACACCAAATACTCGGTGCGCTGCATCGCGGCATAGATCGAACGAACCACTTCTTGCAGGAATTCCACCGTGCGATCTTCGGGGCGAATCACGCGTTCCCAGTCCCATTGGTCGACATAGAGCGAGTGGATGTTGCCCAACTCCTCATCGGCGCGGATGGCATTCATGTCGGTGTAGATGCCGTAGCCGGGTTGCACACCATATTCGGCGAGGGTGAGGCGCTTCCACTTGGCCAACGAATGCACCACCTCGGCACGGGCGTCGCCGAGGTCTTTGATGGGAAAATTCACGGCGCGTTCCTTGCCGCTCAGGTCGTCGTTGATGCCCAAACCGCGCAGCACAAACAGCGGAGCGGTGACGCGACGAAGACGAAGTGCCGTCGAAAGATTGTCGGCAAAGAACTCTTTGATGACTTTAATGCCCTGCTCGGTGGCGTTCATGTCGAGCAAAGGACGATAGTTGCTAATGGGAATGAGATAGCTCATGGGGAAGTTGGGAATAGAGCGCACTGCGAATCGCCCTCGGCCGAACAACAATAGACAATCGACACAAAACAGAGAGAGCAACTCGCAACTTGCTTTCAATTTGAGTGCAAAAGTAATTATTTTATTACATCTACATGCCTTCGGCTTTCACGTTTTTACGTTCCGCCACGCTTTTTCTTGCTTTCCGGCCTTGTTCTGCTCTCGATTTCCCTCGCCTTTCCCCCTCCCTCGGCGGTCTTCGCACCACTTTTCGCCTCGCAACGGCCGACATCGTGCGCTGCTCCACTTTATACTCCTCAACCAACTGAACTTCAATCCACTTTCTGGGCGCAACACCTTTTCTTCTTTATTGAAGTTCTCCTTGCGCTGCAAAAAGCCGAAACGGTGAAAATCAAACGCGCAGACTATTATACATAATCCCACTTGTTCAAAATAAAACCCGACAACTTTTACACGAAACTCCACGGCTTTTCGCAAAAACAAGTGGACTTTCAAACCCACTCCCACTACTTATCATGTACTTCCCTCTTCTTTAAGCAGAAACTTGCCCATCTTTCAACAGAAATAGAGGAGTATCTATGAAATAGACTGATTATAAATAGAATAATTGAGTTATACTAAATCTTATACATATGATAAATTGCAGAATCAACTAATTACAAATGATTTATCCACTAATTTCATTTTATCACTTATACTATTCATAATAACACAATGAATTTCTGGACACTATAATGTATTATCTATATTTTAATAGAGTATTAGTAGAATAACCCCTCGTTATCAATAGAATAAACAAAAAAGTGCTTGCGAAAAAGCCAAGGGAATTTAGATTTTGAGCACCACAGCGAAGGAAAACGGCTACTCAAGTAAACATAAACCTTCTCTTCATTTCGAGGAGAAAGGACAAAAGACAGAGAAATGAGGGCTATAATTCGATCTATTTCAGCCCCAACGCCATGCAAAGCGGTAGAAGGCACCGCACAAGACCATGTGAAGCCGCACCAACGAGGGATACATTCCCACAATCGCGAGGAGGACACTCACCACAAAGCACAAAAAGCCCCGCTGCTAAGACGGCAACGGGGCGAAAGTGGGGAGAACGGCGGCGAAAGTCGCCTATACCGGTCGCTAAAAAGAGAGAAGCGGGAGGAGAAACGCTTATTTCAGGCGTTCGCAGGCCGCTTTAATACGACGCATGGCCTCAACGATGTTCTCATCACTGGTGGCATAGCTCATACGGAAGCACTCGGGGCTACCAAACGAGTCACCGCCTACACAAGCCACGTGAGCGGCCTTGAGCAAATAGAGGGCAAAGTCGGTAGAGGTGTGGATGGTGCTTTCGCCGTCGGACTTTCCGAAGTAATAAGAGCACTTGGGGAAGAGATAGAAGGCGCCTTCGGGATCGTTGACCTCGAAACCGGGAATTTCGCGCGCGAGCTCTACGATGAGTTGCTTACGGCGCTCGAAGGCCTTGCGCATTTCTTCCACCGGCTCTTGCGGGCCGTTGAAGGCGGCGACAGAGGCTTTCTGCGAAATCGAACCGGGACCGGAGGTATACTGCCCTTGCAATTTCGACACGGCCTTGGCCAATTCGAGAGGAGCAGCCACAAAACCAATGCGCCATCCCGTCATGGCATAGGCTTTCGACACACCATTGATCACTGCCACGCGATCTTTCATGCCTTCGCACGTGGCAATCGAAGCGTGGTGACCGACGTAGTTGATATGTTCGTAGATTTCATCGGCAATCACGATGACTTGGGGGTGACGGCGGAGCACTTCGGCCAGTCCTTCCATCTCTTCGGCGCTATACACGGAGCCGGTGGGATTGGAGGGGCTGCAAAGAATGAGGGCGCGCGTGCGGGGCGTGATGGCGGCCTCGAGTTGTGCGGGCGTGATCTTGAAGTTCTGCTCGATCGTGGCTTCTACGAACACGGGCGTGCCGTCGGCCAAACGCACCATGTCGGGGTAGCTCACCCAGTAGGGAGCGGGGATGATCACCTCGTCGCCTTCGTCGACAATGGAGAGGAGGACGTTGCAAACGGCCTGCTTGGCACCGTTGCCCACGACGATCTGTGCGGGCGTATATTCGAGGTTGTTTTCGCGAAGCAGCTTGGCGCAAATGGCTTCACGCAGGTCGAGATAACCGGGCACGGGGCTGTAGCGCGACCAGTTGTCGTCGATGGCTTGTTTGGCGGCGACTTTAATGTGATCGGGCGTATTGAAGTCGGGTTCACCGACGCTGAGGTTGATGATGTCCACGCCTTGTGCTTTGAGTTCGGCGCTTTTTTGCGACATCGCCAGCGTGGCAGAAGGGGCAAGTCGGTTGAGACGGGCAGAAAGATGCATGATGCGATAAAAAATAGGAGAAGTGAGGGGTAAAAAAAGACTCGGAGGGTTCCGAAGGTGGAACCCTCCGAGCCGTAAATGGAGCGAACGCGCGGAGAATTAACGACGGCGTCCGAAAAAACGCAGGAGGTAGAGGAAAAGGTTGATGAAATCCAGGTACAACGTGAGGCTGCCGAGCAAAGAGATGCGGAGTCCTGTGTCGCTGTCGGCATCGCCCACTTCAACCAACATGTTTTTGATCTTTTGGGTGTCGTAGGCCGTCAAAGCGGTGAAGATAACCACGCCGGCGTAGTTGCAAATTGACATCAAGGTGTCGTTCTTAAAGAACCAATTCACCACCGTTGCAATGATCAGTCCGATGAGGGCCATATAAAAGATGCGGCCGATCATCGACAAATCGCGCTTGATGAACAAACCGACGAGTCCCATCGCGCCGAACACGCCGGCAGTGATGAAAAACGTCTGCGCGATCGAACCGATCTCGAACACCAAAAAGATGGAAGAGAAGAAGACGCCGTTCAACAAGGCGTAGATCGCGAAGAGAATACCGGACGTGGTGACCGAAAGGCTCATGACGCGCGAAGAAACGAACCACACGATGCCCAATTCAGCACCAATGAGTCCCCAGAAGAGGAGCTTGTTGGTGAAAATGGTATAGACGATTTCGGGTTGGGTGGCGACTGCCATGGCGGTAAGTCCCGTGATGGCCAGCGCCAACGTCATCCACAGATAAACATTCTTCATCACGGAGACGAAACTTACACCGGTTCCGCTTTGCGATACGGTGTACTTTGAATTGTAGTTTTGAGGATCGTACATAATATCTAGGGTTTTAAGTGAATATTTCAGACCTTGCGGAACGACTGTCCGCCTTTGCTCCCTCCCATCGAAGAGTTTCGACTGTGCCTCGCGGAAGATCAGCTCCTTCTTGTGAGAGGTCGCCTCTTTTCTGAGGAGATGTTCCTCTATTTGAGGACACGTTTCTCCTTCACATTCGGGAGAAAGACACCTTATATAGAGAGTTTTCCACCGATACCAAGGAGATCTTCGGCGCTTAGAGGGAGATGTTTATTTTTTCAAGTGGAGGGCATGGTGCATGCGCTCTTGTTTGGTGAGCAAGTAGCGGTGGTTGAACTCATTGGGGGTGATTTCCATGGGAACATTCTCCACAATTTCGAGTCCGTAGGCCTCCAATCCGACGCGCTTCACGGGGTTGTTCGTGATCAGGCGCATTTTTGTCACACCGAGTGCACGCAAAATCTGTGCCCCCACGCCATAATCGCGCTCATCGGGGTCGTATCCGAGGTGAACATTGGCGTCCACGGTGTCAAGTCCCTCCTCTTGGAGCTTATAGGCGGCGATTTTTGCCATCAAACCGATGCCGCGACCCTCTTGGTTGAGGTAAAGCACGAGACCTTTGCCTTCTTTATCGATCAACTCCATGGACTTGTGGAGCTGGTCGCCACAATCGCAACGACGGCTGCCAAAAATGTCGCCGGTCACGCAACTACTGTGCACTCGCACGAGGATAGGTTCGCCCGGCTCCCACGTTCCTTTGAAAAGCGCCACGTGTTCGAGACCGTTGCTCTTTTGTCTGAACGGAATCAAGTGGAAATTGCCGTGATCGGTGGGCATTTGCACCTCTTCTCCGCGCTCCACGAGCGATTCCTCCTGGAGTCGGTAAGCAATCAAGTCCTTGATCGTGATAATCTTGAGGCCTTCGCGCGCCGCGAACTCTTTTAATTGCGGCATGCGCGCCATTGTGCCGTCGGGGTTGAGGATTTCGATCAGACAGGCCACGGGTTGGAAGCCAGACAAGCGAGCCAAGTCGACAGCGGCCTCAGTATGTCCGGCACGGGCGAGGACTCCGCGGTCTTGGGCGTAGAGCGGGCTAATATGTCCGGGGCGTCCGAACCATTCGGGGCGGGCATTCGGATCGGCCAAGGCGCGAACCGTCGCGGCGCGGTCGTGTGCCGACACACCGGTGGTGCATCCTTCGAGCAAGTCGACCGTTACGGTGAAGGGCGTGCCGAGAACCGACGTGTTGCTCTGCACTTGGTGTTCCAACTCGAGCTGGCGGCAACGCTCCTTTGTGACGGGTGCGCAGAGGACACCGCGACCCTGTTGGAGCATGAAGTTGATTTTCTCCGGCGTGATGAGTTCGGCGGCCGTAATCAGGTCGCCTTCGTTTTCGCGATCCTCATCATCGACGACAATGACGAATTTTCCGGCTTTGAAGTCCTCAAGGGCTTCTTCTATCGTGGAGAGTTGAATTTCAGACATGAGATATATTTAGAGAAATGTCTTTGTAGGTCAGTTATTTATCGTCTTCGGCGCTCTGGGGCGTCGGGAATTTCGGTTGAAAGTTGGGGGCTTTCGACTGCGTATCACCGTCTTGCGACTCCGCATCGGCACTTATCGATTCAGCATGGGCGCTTATCGGTTCCGCATCGGGAAACATTTCGGCAAAAGCCTCATCGAGACGATTGAGGGCTTTGCGAAGTTGCCGCAAATCGCGTGCCAAACGGAAACGGAAGCGCCAAACGCGCAGCCACACCACGAGTCCGAGGGGAAAGAGGACAGCCAGCACCCAATTCACGCGGCGATGTGCGAAAGGCGAGCGCGTTCCGCTCTCATACAGCACGGGCATGTCGCCCAACACCGAAAGAATCTGCGGCGAGGTGCTGTTGTTGAGATCTTCCACAAGCGCTTCGACGTTGTTGGCCAAGCGTTTTGCAGTTTCGTCCGGCCGATGTCGGAAGAAAAGCGTGAAATAATTCGGCGGCAACCAGAGGCGTTTTTTGCCGGGGTAGGCTTCTAAGTCGCGACGCACGGCAACGGCGAGTCGACGATCGGCATCCCAATCCGGCGGGGTGAGGATTACCTCTTTGCGGAAGACGTGTCGTTTGATGCGCAGGGCAAAGAATTTCCGGAAGCGCTCCATTACCACATCGCGGTTGAAGACTACCGCGTCGCGGTTGGCCATAAACGTCAGATAGGCGCCGGCGGGTGCGAGAATCATGCTCGAAATCCACATGCCCAACACCATATTTATATTGCCGTCGCGCGCCATCTTCATGCCCGACGTGTTCACCACATAATAAAAGATGAAGATCAGCACCGAAACCACCGTCGGCAAGCCCAAACCACCCTTGCGGATGATCGCACCGAGCGGGGCGCCGATGAAAAAGAAGAGCAAACACGCCAAAGACAGCGTGATGCGCTGGTGCCATTCCACTTCGTGGCGGCGCAGATACCAGATTTGATCCTCCACCGTCTCACTTTGCCAATCATATTGCGACGAAAGACTTTGCAGTCGCGCCACGGCGATTTGCCGCGCAGGGATCAGTTTGTCTTCCTTCCACGTTTTGAGCAGTTTGTCGAAACTCACGGGGTGCTGCTCGAAGTTACGCACCGCCGACAGCGAATCTTTGCGCGAAAGCGGCTTTGCGCCGTAGACCTGCACGGTGGAAATGCCGTTGAAATAGGCCACCGCCGACGAGTCGATGAGGTGATTGACCGAATCGACGTAGTGGTTCAGTTCCCGCATGTCCTTGGCCTGCGGAATATCGGCAAACTGATTGGCTTCCAACTCATTGAAATTGGAATCGAAGTCAAAAATCAGCTGTTTGTAGTTGAATGTCTCACGATCGTAGGGCACGCCCTGCGATTTGAAGACCGTCATGTTGTCCGACTTGAGGTTTTGAAACTGCTCGCCGTCCCAAAGCGTGAGGCGCATGTGCATTTTGTCGGCCGTCAACTCAATGCGCGCCGAATCGGCGAGCACAATCTGCGCGCGGTCGAAGCCTTGATCCACCTTATATATAATGGTGTGGTAGAGCATGCCCGTTTCGGCGTTTTTCTTCTCGACATAAAGGTTGAAATTCTTCATGCCGTAGAACACCCCTTCGGGGATTTCGACGGCCGGTTGCGATATTTTGATCGAAACGAGCAGACTGCGGAGCGATTTCTGCGCGTCGGTGGCGATGTTATTTTGGAAGTAGTAGACCACAAAGGTGAGGGGCAGCACCAAAAGGAAGATGGGTCGCATGATGCGCACGAGGGGAACGCCGGCCGCCTTCATCGAAAGGAGTTCGAGGTTCTCGCCCATGTTTCCGAAAGTGATGAGCGAGGCCAGCAAAACGGCCAGCGGCAGCGACGTGGGCACCAAGTTCACACTCACATACCACATGAATTTGCCAAGCACAATGGCTGTGAGCCCCTTGCCCACCAAGTCATCGACATATCGCCACATGAATTGCATGACAAACACGAACAGACAAATGAAGAAAGCCCCCACAAAGAGTTGCAGGAACTTGCCTAAAATAAAAGTGTCGAGTCGTTTGAGTTTGTACATGATAGATATGCACAGCAAGTGCGAAGCAAAAATACAATTTTCTTTTCACTCGCAAGCCGTTTGCGGGGGCGAATCGCGTCGCAGGCGAACGGTTTGTGAAAAACACCACCGCTTTTGCCTGCAGAAGGGCGGAAATCAGGCACAAAAACGCCCTCGGCGTGCAAAAACAGCCCAACTTCGGCCCACCGCCGGACAAAAAAATCGTATTTTTGTAGCAAACCGCCTCGGCGGTGCGTCATTCTCATTCACAGCCCCTCTTTTTTTGCCTATGCACAGCCTTCCGCCGCTCATTTCCGACCTGGCTCTCATCCTCATTGTGGCCGGTTTGGTCACCGTGTTGTTCAAGCGTCTCAAACAGCCCCTCGTGTTGGGCTACATCGTGGCCGGTTTTCTGGCCGGGCCCCACATGCCCTACCTGCCCACGGTCGAAGATCAGAGCTCCATCGAGACGTGGAGCAGCATCGGCGTCATCTTCTTGATGTTTTCGCTCGGTTTGGAGTTTTCTATCAAGAAGATATTGAAAATGGGCATGCGCCCCGTCGTGGCAGCGGCCATGGTGATGGGCTGCATGATCGGCGTAGGCGGTGCCACCGGTCGCCTTTTCGACTGGAGCAGCACCGACAGTCTGTTTCTCGGCGGCATGCTCGCCATGTCTTCCACCACCATCATCTACAAAGCCTACGACGACCTCGGTCTGCGCAGCAAGAATTTTGCCGGCGAAGTGCTTTCGGTGCTGATTCTCGAAGACATTCTCGGCATCCTCCTCATGGTCATTCTCTCGGCCACGGCCGTTTCGCAGCAATTTCAGGGCGGCGAACTGGCGAAAAGCCTCATTTCTCTCGGTTTCTTCCTCGTTTTGTGGTTTGTGGTGGGCATCTATGTGGTGCCGGCCTTCCTGCGTCGTGCGCGCAACTTGATCAACAACGAAACCCTCGTGGTCGTTGCGCTCGGGCTGTGCTTCCTGCTCGTCGTGCTGGCCGATCGCGCCGGCTACTCCTCGGCTTTCGGTGCCTTCATGATGGGTAGCATCTTGGCCGAGACGCTCGAAGCCGAAAAGATCGAGAAACTCACCGCGCCGATCAAGGACCTTTTCGGCGCCATCTTCTTCGTTTCGGTGGGCATGATGGTCAATCCCGGCATTCTCGTGGAGCATTGGGGCGCTGTGCTCGTCATCACCCTCGCCGTCCTGGGCGGGCAGGCCGTCTTCGGCACCCTTTCGTTTGTGGTGGCCGGTCATCCGCTGCGCCGCGCGATGAACTGCGGCTTCTCGCTGGCACAGATCGGCGAATTTGCCTTCATCATCGCCGCCCTCGGTGTCTCGCTCAACGTGACCAGCCCACACCTCTACCCCATCGTGGTGGCGGTGAGCATCATCACCACCTTCCTCACCCCCTACATGATCCGCTTTGCCGATCCGGCCTACCGCTTTGTGTCGCAGCGCTTCGGCCACTACTTCAAACGCATCGACGCCGACCGCGTGGCCATCGAACTCGCCGCGGCCAACAGTGCAACCGCCGCCGAACCCGCCACGCCGCGCTGGGTGCCGGCCTACGTGGGCCAATATCTCAAAGCCGTGGTGCTCCAGACCCTCGTCTACGGTGTGCTCATTTTCGCCACCGTGGTGCTGAGTTTCTCCGCCTTGTTGCCGGCCCTGCGCAACCTGCTCACCCACTGGCCGGGCAACGCGGTGACGGGCCTCATCACGCTGTGGATCGTCGCCCTCTTCATCCGCCCGGTTGTGGCGCGCAAACACCGATCGACCGCCGCTCAAGCCCTGCGTAAGCACTTGGCGGGTCGAATGCTCATCGGCTGCACGATGGCGCTCCGCATCACGCTGGCCCTCTACACGCTGTTCTACATCTTCGAGTACCTTTCGCCCTACGCCTGGTACTATCACCTTTTGGCCGCCGCGCTCACCTTCGGTTTCATCATGCGCTCGCGCCGCATCAAGTATCAAAGCATCCGCATCGAGCGTCGTTTCCGCCAAAACCTCACGCAACGCGAAACGGCTTCGCGCCTCAACGCGCAGGGCAACTACGCCGGTCGTTTGGCCGCACACGATCTGCACCTCGTGCGCCTCACCCTTCCGCTCTGCAGCCACTGGGCGGGGCAAACACTGCAGGAGCTGAACTTCAGACAGCGCTTCAATGTACACGTGGCAGCGGTGCTTCGCGGCGATCGTCGCATCAACATCCCCGACGGCAGCACCTACATCTATCCGGGCGACGTGCTCGAGGCGATCGGCGACGACATGGGGTTGGAAACCCTCGCCGCGCAAATGCAAAGCGAGGCCGACGCCGCGCCCCCCACCGACAATGCCGACCACAGCCTGCGCTTGCGCCGCCTGCCCGTCTCGCGGCATTCAGAACTCGTGGGCACCACGGTGGCCGACAGCGGCATTCGCGACGTCTACGACTGCATGATCATCGGTTTCGAGGATCGTTCCGGCACCCTCGAGGTGAGTGAGGCCTCGCGCACCATCCTGGCGGGTGACGTGCTTTGGGTGGTGGGCGAACGCCCTGCCCTTCGCCGCCTCGAACGGCTCACCACCCCGCCGAAAACCGCCGCCCCCACTTCGACAGCGACCGGCGACGGCAGCGGCCGCCGATGAAAAATGGTCGGCCGACAGCAACGCTCGGCGAAAACGCCACGTCGGACGACAAAAAATGGGGACGTTTTGAGGCAAACACCACAAGTTTTCCCCAAAACGTCCCCGTTTTTTGTCCACTCTCCCCACGCTTCTCTTTATTCTTCACCACTCTCCCCTCTTTTCTCTCCCCATGTCTACAGCCATCCTCGGCGGCGGCGCAGCCGGTTGCCTACTTGCGCTCCGCCTCAAGACGCTTTTGCCGCACGAACCGGTAGTGATTTTCGAACGCAGCGGCACGCCGCTCGCCAAAGTGCGCAGCACGGGCGGCGGCCGGTGCAATGTGACCAACACCTTTGCCCACGTCGACGACATCGCTGCGGTGTATCCGCGCGGGGCGCGCCTGATGAGCCGCCTGCTGCGCGCCACCCCGCCGAAAACCCTCATGCAGTGGTGGGAATCTATCGGCGTGCCGCTGCGCGTCGAGGCCGAAGGGCGCGTTTTCCCCGCTTCGCAACAGTCGGACACCGTGGTCAACGCCCTGCTCACGCACTTGCAGCGCGTCGGCGTGGAACTACGCACGGGCTGTGACGTGCAGGGGGTGGAACGGCAGGCCGACGGCACGTTGCTGCTCACCGATCGGCACGGCGACGCCCTCTCGGCGACGCCCTTCGCGCAGGTGGCGGTGACCTGCGGCGGTTTGTCGCGCCCCGAAGCCTTCGCCCCGTGGCGCGCCATGGGTCACGAGATCGCCACCCCCTGCCCTTCGCTCTTCGGCCTGCGCCTTGAAGCACCGGCGCTCGCCGCCCTCTCGGGCGTGACGGTGGGCGAAGTGACGCTCGCGCTGAGCGGAACGAAAGTGCGCGCCGAGGGGCCGCTGCTCATCACGCGCCAGGGCGTGAGTGGGCCGGGTGTGCTGCGCCTCTCGGCCTATGGTGCGCGCCTGCTGGCCGATGCCGGTCATCGCGGCACGCTGCTCATCGGCTGGTGCGGCACGTCCGACACCGCTGCCGTGCTGAGCGAGCTCCACACACTGTTTGCCGCCCACGGAGGTCGCGCAGTGGGCAGCGTGCGCGCCTTCGACTTGCCGAGCCGGCTGTGGGCGTTGCTCCTCGAGCGCGCCGAAGTGCCGGCCGACCGGCGCTGTGCCGAACTCAACCGCAAGCAACTCAACCGCTTGGCCACCGTGCTCACGGCCGATGCCTACACCATCACGGGGCGCACCACCCATCAGGGCGAATTTGTGACGTGCGGCGGCGTGAGTCTGTCGTCCGTGTCGCCCAAGACGATGGAAAGCAAGCTCGTGCCGGGACTTTTCTTTGCGGGCGAGGTGCTCGACATCGACGGGGTGACGGGCGGTTACAACCTCACGGCGGCTTGGCTCACGGGGCTCACGGCGGCCGAAGGCATCGCCCGCCGCGTGGCGCAAACCGCGGCACAGCCTTAAGCGCAACGCGCGCACCATTTGTCGTTTTTCGCCAAATTGGTGCGCCGGCCGAGGCTTTTTTCGGTCTTCGCAAGGGGTGAAAAAGCGTTTTTTGCGCATTCTCCCGCGGCGAACGCCCCTGCGATTCATATTTTATGCGTATTTTCGCCGTCAAGCCCTTTTTTCGGGCGAAATTCGCATCAATTCTCATTCCAATGAAACATAATCATCTTCCGTTATTTGGCCTCCTCTTGTTCGGTGGCCTGAGCTACGCGCTGCAGGGCTCGGCACAACAAGCCGCCCCGTCCGGCAAAATGGACGCAGCGATCAGCCAAATCGTACAACGTCGCGCTGCACTGGCACGTGCCACACGCAGCAGCGCCGACAGCAGCGACACGCACCTCCGCCTGCGCGGCCGTGTGGTGAACGTCAACGCGCCTTTGCGCCTGAGCATCTCGACCGTGGAAGGCGCGGCCGAGAACGTGGCGGCGCACATCACGGCTTTGGGCGGAACGGCCACCGTGATCACCGACGCCATGGTGACGGCCACCGTGCCCGCCGCGGCGCTCGACACGCTGTCGACGCTCCCCGAGGTGAAACGCCTCACTTTCCCCCGTCGCTTCCGCCCTTCGCTCAACAAAGCGCGCGCCGATGCGGGCGTGACCAAGGTGCACACGGGCACGGGTCTCGACACCCCTTTCACCGGCCGCGGGGTCGTGATCGGCGTCATCGACCAAGGTTTTGAATTCCGCCACGCCGCGTTTCTCGACCCCACGTCGAAAAACTCGCGCGTGAAGATGCTCTGGGATCGTTCGGGCTATTCGAGCGAAGCCTCCGAGAACAAGGACACCCGCCCCACCGCTGTGATCCCGACCGGCACCGACCTCGCGAAACCCGAGACGGGACACGCCACGCACGTGACGAACATCGCGGCGGGCAGCGAAGTCGGCAACACCGGCCTGAAAGGCGTGGCGCCCGAAGCCGACATCATCATGATTCCCTCCTCGTTTGACGACGCGGAAATCATGGAGGATGTGAAATTCGTGAAGGAATATGCCCAACAGGCCAAACAACCTTGGGTGGTCAACATGAGTTTCGGCAGTCAAACGGGCCCTCACGACGGCACGACGGACTATGACCAAAGCATTGACAAACTCCTGGACGGCCGCGGCGGATTCATTACGGCGGCCATGGGCAACGAAGGCGACCTGCACATCCATTCACAAGCCACCCTCGCGCCCGGCGAAACCAAATACTTGTTGGTCGATGTCGACTTCCAAAGTGTGATCGACGGCGAGGCGGAAGATCAATTCTACACCAACGTAGACATCTGGGGCAGCGCGGCCGACGGCGCAACCCACTTCGAAATCACGCCCTTCCTCTATTCGGGCGGCGAAATGCTCCCGCAAACGGCCGAATATTGGAAAAAAGTGATCGACGAGAGCAGCGAGCTCGGCGTGGTCAACGCCAACAACAACCGCGAATTGCACCGCTATTTCTTGGATCTCCGCGCGGCTTGGAAAAATGCCGTGATCCCCGGCGACGAAGACGAGGAAGACGGAGCGACCGACGACATCAATATGAAAATCGGCTTCAAGATCACGGCGAAAGCCGACAACAAAAAGGCAGAAAACCTCCACGTGTGGGTGGACGGCAACGGCATTTCGGCCGGCGTTTCGAAGCGCGCCATGAAAGATCACGAGGCGGCAACGCTCCAAGCCGACGACGAGTACATCGTGGGCGAAGGTGCGGCCTCCATCCCCCGCGCCATCGCCGTAGGTGCCTATGCCACGAACACCGACTACAAGGGCGAAAAGATCAGCGAGGAGAAAGTGGGACAAATCACCAGTTTCTCGTCCAACGGCCCGTTCCTCAACGAGAACTATCTCAAACCCGCCGTGTTGGCTCCCGGTTCGCTCATCAACAGTGCGCAAAACAAATTGGCCGAGGGCTTCGATTCCAGCGATGAAGACTTGCTCCTGACGACTTCGGTGGGCAGAGGGCGAGACAAATCGTGGTATGGTCTGATGGAAGGCACTTCGCAAGCGGCTCCCTTCATGGCCGGCACGATCGCGCTGTGGTTGCAGGCTTATCCCCACCTGTCGCACGAGCAGGTGATGGAGATTCTGAAAAAGACTTCGCGCAAGCACGCTGACATGAAGGGCAAAGATTGGGACAGCCACTATGGTTATGGCCTGGTCGATGCCTACGAGGGACTGAAAGAAGCCCTTCGCCTCGGCAAACTCGAAGGTTTGGCGCGCCCTTCGGCCAGCCTCGAACCGGTAAGCATCTCGCGCACGCCCGCTGCTTGGCGCGTGCTGTTTAACAACCCCGAGCGCGAAGCCACCCTGGTGGTTTATACGCTCGACGGACGCGCGGTGCTGCAACGCCACCTCAGTGGGGTGCAACAAGCCCACGAGGAAGTGATCGACCTCGCACAGTTTAAGGCCGGCGCCTATGTGCTTTCGATCACCACACCCGGCACCCGCGTGGCACGTCGCCTCATCGTGACGCACTGATCGCGAACATCGCATGGCCGCACCTCGCGTTTGAGCCATCGACTCCTTATTTATATAGACACCCCTCCCGCTGTCAACACAAACAGTGGGAGGGGTTGCTTTTTTGCGCGGACTTTTCGTTCAAAAGGGGCGCACGGTGCGGAGCCATCGCACGCTTTATCCGCCACACCGGCGGGAACGCGCGCGACAAGAGACGACCGGCGGGAAAAAATCTTTTTTTTGCGCACAAAGTCTTGCAGTATGCGCGGGGGAATTGCACGCCAATCCAAAAGTTTTCCGTATATTTGCGGCCAAATACCAAACTCCGACATTGCGCATGGCCACAAATCGCAAAATCCAAACCGCCCTCGTCTCGGTTTATCACAAAGACGGCCTCGAACCGCTGCTCCGCGCCCTGCATCGCCACGGCGTCCAATTCTTATCCACGGGCGGCACGCACGACTTTATCTTTTCGTTGGGACTTCCCTGCGAACGCGTGGAAGACCTCACGGGCTATCCCTCCATTTTGGGCGGACGTGTGAAAACACTTCACCCCAAAGTGTTCGGCGGCATCCTCGGTCGCCGCGATTTGGCCGACGATGTGCAGCAAATGGCACAGTATGAGATCGGCAACATCGACTTGGTGATCGTGGATCTCTATCCTTTCGAAGACACTGTGGCCTCCGGCGCCTCAGCAGCCGACATCATTGAGAAAATTGACATCGGCGGCATCTCACTGATCCGCGCCGCGGCCAAAAACTTCAACGATGTGGTGATCGTTTCTTCGAAATCGGACTACGCTCCCCTGCTTGAAATCGTAGAAGCGCGCGGTGCAGAAACCACACTCGACGAGCGTCGCGGCTTTGCCACACGCGCTTTCGCCACCTCTTCGCACTACGACACGGCCATCCACGACTGGTTCGAAAAGGCCTGACGCACAATTCGGAAACATTCACCCAACAAGCTACTTCCCTAGCTCCACTTTCTAACAACCGCATTGCCCAATGGGAATTTTCTCCTCCTTTTTCTCGATGAAACGCGAGCTGGCCATGGACCTGGGCACGGCCAACACCATCATTATTGCCGATGGTGAGATCGCCGTCAACGAACCTTCGGTCGTTGCCCTCGATCCTAGCTCGGACAAAACCATCGCCGTCGGCGAACGCGCCAAACTCATGTATGAAAAGACGAGCGAAAAGATCCGCGTGATCCGTCCTTTGCAAGATGGCGTGATTGCCGACTTCAACGCTTGCGAGCAAATGATGCGCGGCCTCATCAATATGGTGCGAACCAGCCGACATCTCTTCACTCCCAGCATAAGAATGGTGATCGGAGTGCCCTCCGGCTCCACCGAAGTTGAGCTCCGTGCCGTGCGCGACAGCGCCGAACACGCCGGCGGTCGCGACGTTTATCTCATTTATGAGCCCATGGCCGCTGCAATCGGTATCGGTCTCGACGTAAATGCCCCTGAAGGCAACATGGTCGTGGACATCGGCGGCGGAACTACGGAGATTGCCGTCATCTCGATGGGCGGTATCGTTTCGAACAACTCCATTAAGATGGCCGGTGACGACTTCACGGCCGACATTCGCGAGTACATGAGCCGCCAACACAACGTCTCTGTTTCGGAACGTATGGCCGAGCGCATCAAAATCCAGGTCGGCAGCGCGCTGGCTGAGCTTCCCGCCAACGAAGCCCCCGCCGATTACGTAGTACACGGTCCGAATCGCATCACAGCGCTCCCGATGGAAGTGTCAGTCTGCTATCAAGAGATCGCACACTGCCTCGAACGCTCCGTAGCACGCATCGAAACGGCCGTACTCAACGCGTTGAGCAACACGCCTCCCGAACTTTACGCCGATATCGTCAAGAACGGCATCTATCTCACCGGCGGCGGCGCCCTGTTGCGCGGTCTCGACAAGCGTTTGACGGCCAAAATCAACATTCCTTTCCACGTGGCCGAGGATCCCCTCCTCTGCGTGGCGAAAGGCACCGGCAAAGCGCTCGAAAATGTCGACGACTATCCCTGCCTCATGCGCTAAGCGACACTAAAACGACGAATCCGCGCACAAACCGTTGGGCAACTTCCCTTCGAACTCCCCCATATTACTGCGCACCCCGCGTGCTTTCCCGCACGCCTCCCCTTCAAACCGGCGCCCCGTCCGACCTTTCGGGCGGGGCGCTTGGGCTTTTTGCGCCACAGCAGCCTATAAGCGCACGACAACCCGCCCAAAACCGCAAAACAACGCGCAGGTTGTATTCGGCATCCCACAACAGCAGGCAACAACCCGCCCAAAACCGCAAAACAACGCACCGATTGTATTCGGCATCCCACGGCAGCAGGCAACAACCCGCCCAAAGCCGCGAAACAACGCGCAGGTTGTATTCGGCATCCCACGGCGGCATGCCCCAATCCGCCCAAAGCCGCGAAACAACACACCGGGAACACCTCAATACGTCCTGCCGCACGCCAAAAGCCCCGTCAATCTCCCCACCCCATGCAAATTCTTCTCGATTTTCTCCGTCGCTACAACTACATCTTCCTGTTTGTCGTGCTCGAAATCGTGAGTCTCACCCTCCTTTTCCGCTTCAACGACTATCAAGGCAGCGTGTGGCTCACCGCCGCCGGCGAAGGCAGCGCACAACTCAACCGCGCCTACACCGAGACCGAGAGTTTTTTCAACCTCCGCAACATCAACAGCGCCCTCACCGACGACAACATTCGCCTGCAACGTGAGAACGCCACCCTGCGCGACGCCCTCGCCGAAGCCCAACACGACAGCACCCACACCGAACGCCGCGTTCTCCAACAGCTCAACGGCTACCGCCTTCTCCCCTCCCGCGTGGTGAGCAACAACATCCGCTCCGGCGGCGACGGCTACCTCGTCATCGACCGCGGAAGCGCCGACGGCATCCGCCCCGAAATGGGCGTTGTGGGCGGTGGTGGCGTGGTCGGCATCATCTACCTCGTCGGCGAGCACCATTCACTCGTACTTCCCGTCACCAACAGCAAGTCGAGCATCTCCTGCTGCGTGCGTGGCAGTCACTACTTCGGCTATCTCCTCTGGGACGGCGGCAGTACGCGCCGCGCCCACGTCGACGATGTGCCCCGCTACGCCAAAGTGCGTTCCGGCAACGTCATCGAAACCTCCGGCTACTCCTCCGTCTTCCCCCCCGGCATCTTCGTCGGTCGTGTGCACCGCGTCACCAATTCGTCCGACGGCCAGAGCTATCGCCTTGATGTTGTACTCGGCACCGATTTCGGCAACGTCCGCGACGTCAATGTCGTCCTCACCCCCTACAAAGCCGAGATCGACAGCCTCCGCGCCAAGGCCGACAGTTTGAAATAAATTCCCCGTTCGGGTAAAGTCCCGCGCGTTTTTTCACCCCCTCACGATGCGTTCCGCAAGGAGCGCATCGTTTTTTTGTTCTCCGCCAACGAGCCGAAGGCAACGTCCCCACAGTCCCTACATCCTTCGGCTAAAAAACACAAAAGCCACCCCGCCCTCGCGCAAAAGCCCACGAAGCACCCCGTCATCGCCGTAAAATTTTGTAACTTTGCTCCATCGGTGTTGCAAATCGGCTCACCTATTGCCCCGTTTCTCCCCATTTTATCGGACGAAACGCGGTAAACCTGCCCCGCCCACCGACCTTCGCAAGCCAACATCCAATTTCATCTCACGATATGAAACGCAATTTTCTCACCCTCTGTTTAGGTTTGGCCTTTGCCGCCGCAGCCTTCGCCCAAAAAGGGCCGAAGTACGTCTTTTACTTCATCGGCGACGGCATGGGCGTGAACCAAGTCAACGCCACCGAGACCTATCTCGCCGCCGTCGAAGGGCGCCGCGGTATCAAACCCCTCACCTTCCCGAGCTTCCCCAACGTCGCGCTCGTCAACACCCAGAGCGACAGCCACGGCATCACCGACTCGGCCGCCGGCGGCACCGCCTTGGCCACCGGTCGCAAGACGTATAACAACGCCATCGGCGTGCTCCCCGACAGCATCACGCCCATCACCTCCATCGCCGTGTGGGCCAAAGAAGCCGGCGCCGCGGTGGGCATCGCCACCAGCGTGAGTGTAGACCACGCCACCCCCGCCTGCTTCTACGCCCACCAGAAGCACCGCAAGATGTACGCCGAGATTGGTCGAGACCTCGTCAAGTCCAACTTCGACTTCTTCGCCGGCAGCTCCTTCCTCAAGCCCGCCCCGCTCAAAGAAGGCGAGGCCGACCTCTATACCCAAGCCCGCGATGCCGGTTTCGTCATCGCCAACGGCAAAGAAGAGTTCAACAACACCTGGCGCAAGGCCAACCGCATGATCTACTTCCAGAGCCGCGAGGCCAACCACCGCGACAGCACCTCGCTGCCCTACGCCCTCGACCGCAAACCCGGCGACTTGACGCTCGCCGACATCACCCGCGGCGCCATCGACTTCCTCATGAAGAAAAATCCCGCCAAGTTCTTCTGCATGATCGAGGGCGGCAAGATCGACTGGGCGTGCCACACGAACGACGCTGCGCCGATGGTGCACGAAGTGGTGGACACCGACGAAGCCATCCGCGTGGCCTATGAGTTCTACAAGAAGCACCCCAAAGAAACCCTCATCCTCATCACCGCCGACCACGAAACGGGCGGCCTCGCCCTCGGCAACGGCGGTTACGACCTCGACCTCCGTCTGCTCGCCGCGCAAACAATGAGCAGCTACAACTACACTGCGCGCCTCAAATACCTGCGTCGCACCAAGGGCGAGGCCTTCACTTGGGATCTGGTGAAGAAAGACCTCGAAGTCAACTTCGGTTTCGGCACGAAAGTGCAACTCACCCGCGACGAAGTCGAAGCGCTGCGCAAGGCCTACACCGACATGGTGGAAGGTCGCGACAAGGGCGCCGAATCGCTCTACGCCTCCGAGTGCGGACTGGCTGCCACGGCCAAGCGCATCCTCGCCAAGCACGCCCACGTGGCTTGGACCACCGGCGGTCACACCGACGGTTATGTGCCCGTCTTTGCCATCGGCGCCGGCGCAGAGAAGTTCCGTGGTCGCATCGACAACACCGAAATCCCGAAAATCGTGGCGCGTCTGGCCGGCTACAAGCTCCCCGCCGGACTCTGATCGGCCGTTCCGCCCACAAAGCCACAACCGCCGGCACAACCTGTTCGGCCGGCACGAAAAAGTCCCCTTGTTTCGCACGAAACAAGGGGATTTTTTGTCAAAAACGGTCAAGTTTTCGGCGAAAATAAATACACCATTCATTTCCAGTTGATTGTGCGAAGTTTGAGCGGTTTTACGCACACTTTCTTGTTTTTCGGTGTCCTTTTCGATGAATTATGTAGGATGAGAATGCTTTGCCGGTGGGCTGTGTCTAAGTATGGTCGGTTTTGCTCGCCTTATATATGAGGTGAGCAAATCGTGCAATCGAAGGTTGCAAGCTCGGCGGAAATGTTGCAAGCTAATGATGCAAGCTCTGACGAAAGGTTGCAAGCTAACAATGCAAGCTCAAAGGTAAGGGGCGGGGCAATGATGCTCCGCCCCCCTTTCTTATAGTTGTGCTTTAATTCCGCGTGATGCCATGTATCGATCGCGGAGGGGAATGGCTAAGACCTCGCAGACAATGGCGATGGACAAACCAATTTTGCCGTTTCGCGCGTCTTCGCACGCTTTGGCGGTGACCTCGTTGTAAGGGCGGAATTTGTCCTTGCTGCAGGTTTTATTTCGCATGGCTGTTATATTTCGAGTCGCGGCATCTCGCGTCTAAGAGCGGCGACGAGGTGGTCGAAGCGTTCTTGCAGGGTGCGTGTCTCCTTCGCGCGTTCTTTGCTTCTGATTGAGTTGCGTTCAAGTTCCAACTTTTGTTCTATAACTTCGGCGGTGATCTTTTCAATATCGCTTCTAAATTCTTGTCGAAGTTCTCTTTCTTTGTTGTCGAGCTTGTCTTCTACTCGTTTGATGTCCGTTTTGAGTTCATCTCGCACATCTTTAATATCCGCTTTGAGTTCGTCACGTACATCTTTCATTTGGTGACTGAGCCATGTAAATCCCGCGCCCATTGCGGCGAGTATCGTAACGGCCAGTGCTATCAATTCGTAGTTCATATCGTCGGGTTTGTTATTTATCTGTTCTCTTCTTCCACCACTTGATTACTTTCACAGCTGAAAGATCCTTCTCAAAATAGTAATCGACAGGAAGACCACGCTCGTCCTTATCAAGTTCCGCTTTATAGCCTACAAATCGGGGAGTTTCGCCTTTCTCTAGGTTCATTTTATATAGCTCCTCTTGCATAGCCATCCACATTGTCGCTTCAGCTCCTAAGTCAGAAACCTCTCTCTCCTCTTCCTTGGTGTATTTCCGATCTTTCACGGTGTAGTTGATACTATCAATCTTTGAAATATACTCACTGGCCGTGACTAAAGCCATGTAATGGTCGCGAAAATCTTTGACGCTGTCGAGCTTCTCTATGTGCGGCAATCCTTTTTTGTCGAGCAGGGCATTTGCTTTGTCCAGATTCTTCTGCTCTTCCGATTTCTTACAACCTGCCACAACGGTAGATGCAAGAAGAAGTACGAGGAATATATATCTTTTCATGGTTCAATAGATATGTGTGTTCTTATTTGCGTCGTTTGCGGCCGGTCGTATAGGGTCTGCTATGTAGTATTTTTCGGTTGCTCTTTTTTGCGTCGCGAGAAACATGCTTCCATGCGCTCCAAGCCGAACGCACCACTTTATCGATTTCGTTGTTTTGTTTCCTTTTGGGCGTCCTTTTGCTTGAGGAGTATTGTCGTTTGAGTTCTGCCGTACGTCTTAATCGTTCTCGTTCTTCTGGGGAAGTCGTAAGGTAAAAGTATGCGAATAGGATAAAGAAGAGCCCTGCTAAGATAAAGATTATAATTTGTGCGGTATTCATTGTTATGCCATTCTTTTGATAGATATAACGCGTTTTATTCACCCTCTTTTTTCCACATCTTGACGGCTGTCACACTTGAAAGATCTTCATTGAAGAAGTAGTAAATAGGAAAGCCACGCTCGTCTTTATCTACTTTAGCCCTGTAACCTACTGCTTGTAAAGGGGCATAGTCATCTTTTTCCATGTGTTTAATATGTATTTTCTTGTATGTTTCTTGCAGTATTTGCAAGTAAACTATCAGATCGTAAACGTCTTTCGCTTTTTGCCCACTGAGTTTTTTCCCTTTCAGCATGTAATGTATACTGTCTATCTTCGAAATATATTCGTAAGAGAGGATTAAAGTAACGTATGCTTCGGGATAATCTTCAACGCTATCAAGTTTAGATATAAGCTGCAAACCTTTTGCATCGAGAAGATCATTCGCTTTGTCCAATTTTTTTTGCTCTTCCGATTTATTACAACCGACAAAGGAAAGTGCGACCAGCGTTGCGAAAAATGCGAATATAAATCTTTTCATCGTTGGTGATATTATTGAGTGATGAATGAAATCTTACTTGCGTCCCATCATTAGGTGAACGCGATAAACGCCGCGAACGGACTCTTTGGGAATTTCAAACGGGGCATATCGTCGCTGGTCGGGGTTGAGCGAGGTGCAGCGTATAAAGTTCGGGTCGTCGGAGGGCTCGAGTGTTTTGAGTACGATGCCGTTTATGGTGTCGAGGACGTATTCTCGTCCCCATTCGATAAAGAGATCGTGGTTAATTCGTTTGACGACCACGCGGCAGCCCTCGGGATAATCGGGTTCCATGCTTTTGCCCGAAACTGTTATCGCCATATCGGCATCTTTAATCGGGGAGTAGATCACCTCACAATCGGGAAGAGATACGCCGAGGTTGTCGAATCCGTCGAGCGATCCCCCTTCGGCCGATAGTGGGAGCAAAGGTATGAGTTTTCCTTCGTTTTCTTCGCTTTCTTGTTTGCGCTGCTCTACGACGGGGGCATCGGTGTTGAGCATTTCGCCTTCACCAGTGAGTAGCCACACTTTAGAAAGTTCAGGGAATGCACTTAGAATGTTATTCAATTTCTCATCCCCTACTTGGTTTTTCAAGTTGCGGACATAACCATTCGATAAATGGCACATCGACTCAAATCGCGAGGTGGCAAGTCCCTTAAATCGAATAAATTCCTCAAGTCTTGCTTTTGTAGTCATACGTCCAAATGTTAAAAACGAGGGCTTAGAGCGACATTCTTAGAATAACCCTTTGTTGATTTAGAATATAATTCTATCTTTGCACTCGTAAACGTAAGTAAGTTACGCCGCCGATAGTCAACCGCTTGATTATAAAGCAATGACAAGGCAAAGAATAACGCAAATATCCGCACTTTTCTCCACACAACAAAGGGAAACGCGGAAAAACAAGCATTCAAAAAGAAAGAAACAATGACAACCGTACTCGAACTCATCATCCATCAAACGATCTTCCGTCATTCAGAAGCCATGGACTCTCTCATCGACAACGTAAACAGAGATGAGCTTACTGAAGAGGAACTTTCCAATATCCGTGAAAAACTGGGCGCATCGGTAGACGTGGGTTTCGATATTTGGGAAATGCTCAATAACAAGGCCGCGGTTCTTGAAGCACTCGAACGTATGGAAGGTTGTACAGCCTACGCAAACAAGTTGATCGCCTTGCACGGCGAAGGTGAAGCAAAGGAAGCGGCAAAACGCTACTTCGAATATAGCGAAGGCTGGATTTAATCAACGGCCACGCGAACACAAAACAAACATTCAAAAAGCAAGAAAATGGACAAGATGATTCAGAAACTCGTACAGAAGACGCTCAGCAGATACAACGAAGCGCTCGACACATTCTCATCTTTCGACTACGATTCGATTCCCGTCGAACTTAGGACAGAGTGCTATATCGCACAACGACCGACAGACAACGCGATGCTCGAACTCCTCGGGATGAAGGCATACAATACGTTTGAAGAAAATACGGCTCTCGTCGTAAAATACTTAGAAGATCTCGAGGGCTACATTATCGCAGTAGAGAAACTGCAAGTCGCGTTCGAGCTCGGAAAGATGAGCGAGGGGGAGGTAAGGGAAGAAGCGAAGAACGTAGAAAAAGAGTGGCGCGAATGCCGCGAAGTGACAAATCGCATTGAAGAGGTTAAGAACGTAACCCTCCGCCTCTATCTCCGAAGAATGTACAACCGCCGCGTTGCGCTGGTCGCTTATCCTCTGAATGCGCTTATCGAAGAGCAGAAATTCAGAGCTGCCGAGGAAAGAATCAGACGCGTACAATACGGATTTAAGTTCGCAAAGATGTTGATTTACCAAGTACTCTAATCGCCGCGCTGTGTGGGGGACGCGCTCCCCCGCACACCGGCACAACTTCAAACAAAGCACTACAATGAAACAGCTACTCGACACCCAAGCCGCCGAAAGCGATGAAGACTACACCATCTTTTCGGACGATGATCTGTCTCTGCCTCCGGGAGTTAAGGAGAAGCCCGCAAATCTTTGGCTCGGCTGGGATAAACTCACGTGTGAAGTGAGACGACATGTAAAAGATTCGGTTGCTCTGTTTTATTGGTTAGACGACATCGCCGCGCAAGACGACGAAAGTCCGGCGGCTCCCTTTTTATCGTTGGCAGATTCGCCCCATACCTTATTGCGGCATTACATCAGGTTCGCCACCGCACAGAGCATTTTGGCTGAAGAGTCGGAGCTACGCAGCCTACTTTGGAAAGCAATCGACGCAATTCCCGACCTCCGCGACTCCGAATACTTTAAGACAATCATCGAACTATATCCAACCTACAAAGAGGAATTATAATGAAACAGCTACTCGACACCTTCGGCCGCTGGGGTTTCACCGGCCTGCTCGTCGCTCTCTTGGCGATTTCGGGCTTCTTGATTTTCTTCGATCTCGTCGGCGCTCCGCTCTTCTTTCAGGTCTTGCAAAAAATCGTGGGAGTTATTGGCGTATACTTGGCCATTTTTATCGGAAAGCAGGCTTGTTTTGCCGATTTGTTCCCTACTTCTGTGACGCGGTTTTTTGCCTACATGAGAGAGCACGCAAACACCGAGGACGAATAACACACACGGCGCGCCGCTCTTGGGATTGGTAAGAGTAAAAAATGAGAGCTTGTTGCTTCGGGCGGCGCGCCACTTTTACACCTAAACAAATTCAAGTCGTGAGTACAATATACTTATACTTGCCGGTGGACACCGACGAAGTCATCGACAACGTGTGCGCCTCCGAAGAAGAGGACTTCCTCCTCGATGTTCTCAAAAGCTTTGACAGTAATAACGTAAACGCAGCTTTACGCGAATACTTCGGATTACAATCCCGAAACAAACTCCCCGATTTCGTAGACGCTGAAAAGTTATGAGTACAGACAGCACCCACCCCTACACCTAAAACAATTAGAAGACATGAATACAATACAACTGAACGCCACGCTCGAGATTGAGGATATCGTCAACAGCGTGGAAGAGAACAAAGAAATCGACTTCCTCGGGGAGCTGCTCGCCGCTTTTGACGACGCGAACGTGGAGGAAGCCTTTCGGATCTACATCGACAAACAGATAGAGAGAGGGAAGGACATCCCCGCGTATGTGAATCCCTCGAAGCTGTAACGACATAGCGCGCCGCCGAATTGAGTTAGATATATAATTGAATCGCAAAGAAGTTAGTAGCCACAGGCGGCGCGCTCCCACACGTTTTTTTCATCTCACCATTTGAATGCTTCCCCGCGTCACGTCGCGATGATGCCGCGCGGGAATGGCGAGCACCGGTTGTGTAGGCGGTTACTTTTGACTGACTTTCATTTCTGCCCTTGGTGGTTCGACTCCACCGCTCGCCGCGATTTTTGTTCATTAAAATCAGAGTTGAATTTTCCCGCGCCACGTTGTGACAACGCACGCGGACACGGCACGAAAGGTTGGCGATATCGTATGCTGCCAGTTCCACCTTCGCCTCGGGGTTCGATTCCCCGACGTGCCACAAGTTTTATTATCCATAATTACCTCCGGCTGTTGCCCGCTCGTGAGAGTAGACACAGCCACACGGCCACGGAGAGTGCAAAGCGTTGCATTTTCACACGGAAAGGGAGAGCGGCACATCTTGTAAATAGGTAGGCAACTCGTTCAATTCTCACTCTCCCTCGGCGGTTCGATTCCGCCCGTGGTCACTAACATGTGAAAGTGAATGAAGAAAGTAGACAAAAAGAAGCTCGCACAAGCATTCGCCAATCCCGACGAGTGCGTGGAGCTTGAAAAGATCAGCCGCGACGTCATTCGCAGCGTCGGCAAAGGGAGGACGATCCGTTTTATCCTCCCGACCCCCAAAGCCACCGAGAGCGCACGAGCATCCGTCAATTTTTTGCGCATCTTCGAAGACCTCCCGGTATTCGCCAGCGTCGACAACACGAAACGCTGGATCACGATAACACGATTATAAAAACTCACCCCGATATGGAACCGGTCATCATCGTAAGCCCCGAAGATTTGGCAGCCCTCGTGAAGAATGCCGTGGAGAAAGCCCTCGAAGCACGCGACCGACGAGAGGAGGAAGCGAGTGAGCAGGTGTTCGGGCTGCAGGGTATCGCCGATTTGTTCGGGTGCTCAAAGATTACAGCATTGAAATACAAACAGACATTTCTCGCTCCTGCGGTGAAGCAAAGAGGGCGAAAGATTGTCACCGACGTAAAACAGGCGAAGCGCTTGTTCGCCCTACACGCCGATAAAAACTCCGCACTATGATATTCCCAAACGTAGCCGCTCAAAAACAATCACTCACGCACGCTCTTGTCGTAGTTCCCGCGCCGAACCTTGCAGCGCGCACGGCGTTCATCAAACGTTTCAGCACCGACCGGCACGCGTGGTTCATTCGATCGAGCATTCAGAAACACGACGGTTCGGCGCGCATTTACTTCCGCGTACCGGCGGGAACGGCAAAGGACACCATCGAGCGAATCGTCAGAACAGCTGAAGAGGCTTTCGTCGGAGCATCGGTGTATGTCCAGCCGCTGCCCCCCGAAGCCGAGAAACTCGGCCGATAACCTCATAAAACCACACACCATGCATTTCGAATACGACCGCGACAAACTTGTGGAAGACGACATCAAACACGGCACCTCGGACGAAATCTCCGCAGTGATCGAAATTCTCGAGGAGGACATCGAGGATGCGCTGCACACGCCCCCTGCGGAACTTGCCCGAGATCCGTTCCTTCTCTACGGCGATACGGACGACGAGAACGAAGCACTCGACGAAGGGCGGCTATTTGCCGGCCATGACGAAGCGATGAAGCTGTATCGCTATTTGGTCGGCCTGCACGAAAAAGCCACAGAAGCACTGATCGCACGGGAAGCATTCGAGGAAGAGTGCCGCTGTCTTCGCGCCGAGCAAGTAAACGACTACTCCGACCGCTGCTGCCCACAACCCATATACTACATATAAATGACAAACGGCGAATTTTCCGCCCTCCTTGCCCACCTCGCCAACTTCAACGCACTGCTTTTCCGCATCGCGATACGCGAACGCAAAGATCACCAAGACGTGATGCGAGAGTTTGAAGCCCTGCGACATCAGAAACTAAAAACCATAACCCTTAAAAACAAATAGAATATGTCACTTATCAAACTGCAAAGTCTTACCCTCAGCAACTTCAAGGGTATAGAATCTTTGTCTGTTGACTTTGGCTCTCACACGGTCATCTCCGGAAGGAACGGCACCGGTAAGACTTCGATTTTCGATGCGTTTACATGGTTACTCTTTGGAAAAGATCACGACGGGAACAGCAAGTTTGATTTGAAACCGTTGGACGCTAATGGGGACGAAGTCAAACACAAGGACGTACAAGTAAAAGCGAGCATCGACGTCGACGGACATACGGTTCTGTTGGAAAGAACATACAAGGAGAAGTGGAAAAAGACACGTGGCGCTGTTGAGCCAACTCTTGCCGGGCACACCGAAGAGTTCCGCATGAACGAACAGCCATTGACCGCAAGCGCTTGGAAGAAAGCAATCGATGAGCTTTGCCCCGAGTCCATTTTCCGTTCGATTACTGCTCCCGGACACTTCGCCGAGCAGAAATGGGAAGAGCAACGCAAACTTCTTTTCTCGATTGTAGACCTCTCACCCGAAGATGTAAGAGAAGAGCTCAACACCATTGCACCGGCAAACGATGCGGAGCAGGTCTTTGAAGCGTTCAAAGACGAAAACCTTGATGCAGCGCGCTCTTCAATTCTCGCGAAAAAGAAAGCATTGAAAGCGCCCATCGACAGCATACCGACGCGTATTGACGAACTGAAACGCTCGATCCCCGAAATAGACAAGGACGAAAAAGAGGTTCGTGCCATGTTGGATAGGAACGAATCGGAACAAGGGAAACTCTTGCGAGGGCTGGGCAGTAGTCCCGAATCGGAAGAACGTAGACGCCTTTCCGCAAAATTGGAAACGCTTCTCGCACAAATCAGAGCGCAGGTCACAACGGGGTACAATCAAGCAGCAACGAAAAGAGCGGAAGCTACCGGCAAACTAAATGCGGAGTTCTCCAAAATACAGCCTATCGCCAATCTCGTGGCAGAGATAGAAGCTCAAATCGAAAGTTCTTCCAAAGAACGAGAAAGACTGATAGAAGAGTGGAGATCCATTAAGGCCGAAACTTTTAATGCGACGGCCGAGGACTTTAGATGCCCATGTTGCGACAGACCGTTTGAACCACACCAAATTGAAGCAAAGCGTGTGGAACTGCTGGAGAAATTCAATATCGACAAAGCCAAGCGTTTGGAAGAAAACCAAAAGAGGGGAAAAGATTTGAAGGGACGACGCGAAGATTTGGAGCGTCGCCTTGAAGAATCCCGCAAGGCAAAAGAGCGAATAATTGAAATCAATGCCGAGCTTTTGTCTCTGAGAACAAAAGAGCGAACGGACACGCCGTTGGAAGATACCATTGCAAAGGCTGTCGACGGGAACGCTGAAATCTCTGAACTCCGTCTCCTCATTGAAGCGCTTCCCGACACGGAACAACCGGAGGACAACGAAAGTGTCAACCGACGATTGGAGGAACTGCGTAGTGAACAGAAAGAGTTGCTCGAATCGCTCTCCGTCTTTGAACGCGTAGAGAAAACAAATCTGCGCATCAAAGAGTTGCGTTCCGAGTTATCGGTTCTTTCACAGCAATACGCAGAAATCGAGCGTAAGGAGGATATGCTGTCAACGTACATGCGCGCCTTTGCCACCACTGCAGAACGAAAGATCAACGAGAAGTTCCGCATTGTCAAGTTCCGCCTTTTCGACTATCTGATTGACGGAACGCCCAAAGAAACGTGCAAGGCTACGGTTAATGGAGTCGCCTATAACTCGACGCTTAACAGCGCAGCGCGAATCAACGCTGGGTTAGACATCATTCGCACCCTATGCGAACACTACAAAGTGCAAGCCCCCGTCTTCGTTGACAACGCAGAAAGCGTGAACAATCTTTTGCGCATTCCCTCACAAACAATAGAGATGAGAGTAACCACGGAAGATTTCACTGTCACTCTACAAGACGACAACACCAAGCAATAACCAATAAAACCAGAAACAATGGCAACCCAAGTCGCAGTATTACGCACGATGCTTGAAGCAGACAGCGTGCAGAAACAATTTTACAACGCACTCAAAGAAAACAAAGATGCGTTCACGGCATCGATCATCGATGTGTATACAGGAGACCAAGCCTTACAAACTTGTGAACCGCGTTTGGTGATACAAGAAGCACTCAAAGCGGCGGTTCTCAAATTGCCCATCAACAAGGCGCTGGGATTCTCCTATATCGTTGTTTATAACAACTCCAAACGAGACAACAACGGGCAATGGGTCAAGATTCCCACTCCAACTTTTGTTGTAGGCTACAAAGGCTACATTCAAATGGCGATGCGCACGGGGCAATACCGAACAATCAACGCGGACGTAGTCTATGAAGGCGAACTCCGAGGGGTCAATAAACTGACCGGTGAAATTAAGTTCGACGGCGAAAAGACGTCTGAACGAGTGATCGGCTACTTCGCCCACTTTGAACTTCTCAATGGTTTCAGCAAAACACTCTACATGAGTGTCGATGAAGTGGCCGCCTACGCCAAACGTTTTTCGCCTTCCGTACGTCGCGATACAACGGTTGAACAGCTTATCGAAAAAGCACAAGAGACTTCTACCGGGAAAGGAACGGGCTGGGAAGGTAATTTTGAAACCATGGCATTGAAAACCGTTATCCGACGTCTCCTTTCAAAATACGGTTATCTATCAATCGAGATGCAGGATGCGATGATCAACGAATCTTCGGCGGAATCGTCTGCACAAGCTACTCGAGAAGCGATGGTTGCTTCACCCGATACGGCGATTGATCTTGACGCAGACAGCTACGTAGAAGTAAAAGATGAACCGCACAATAGTTATTCTCCAGCCGCCACTACGAGAGTAGATGAGGACGAAACCCCCGATTACTAATCTATTCGGCTATGAAACTACAAGTTTTAGGATCGTCCTCCAAAGGAAACTGTTATCTACTCACCGCGAACGATGGCAGCACCTTGATTATTGAGGCCGGTATCGCGTTTCTCGAAATCAAACGAGCTTTAGCCTTCAATCTTTCACGGATTGTAGGATGTGTGGTAAGTCATCGGCACGGAGACCACGCAAAAGGGCTGGCAGACATGGCACGCGCCGGAGTAACGGTGCATTGCTCATTGAACGTGATCAATTCTCAAGACTTAGATGTGCAGCCACTCTTGGTTGAAACAACCCGTCGACAATGGATGCTCGTAGGAGGAGAGTTTGAAGTGCTCACATTGGAAGCATTTCACGATGTGCCTTGCGAGTCTTTTGTAATTCGTCATCCTGAAATGGGAAAACTTCTCTTTCTCACAGACAGTGTTTCCTTTCCATATAAAATTCAAGGTCTCGATCACGTACTCATCGAAGCGAACTACTCCGACAATGTTCTTGAAGAAAACATTATCACGGGCAAAGTTCCATCTTCTATGCGGTCACGTCTTCTAACGTCGCACATGGAAATCGCCACAACACTTCACACCATACGCAAACAGGATTTGTCGAAGGTAAAAGAGATTGTACTATTGCACCTCTCTGATAACAATTCCGACCCCAAAAAGTTTAAGCACCTCGTGGAATCTAAGATCGGAATAGCGACATACCTCGCACAGCCTGGGTTGGAGATTGCCCTTGATGTGTAAATCATCCTTTATGTTCAGATACACCCTCGAATTAACTCAATACAACCGACACGACGAACAAAACTTTGCTCCGCTGCGGCTCTTCCTCGAAACCTCGCCCGTCGGGGAATACGTTTGCACGGTGCAACGGAAGCAACGCCGAAGGACAACACCTCAAAACAAATTTCTCTGGGGCATTGTTTACCCGATGCTTTTAACGGGCTTGCAGCAGGCGGGGTGGGAGTTCACGAACTGCGAACAAGTACACCAATTTTTCAAACAGCACGTGGCCGGCGAACACATCATCAACTACAAAACGGGCGAAGTCGTGACACTCCCCAACTCGACGGCCGCGATGACGACGCAAGAATTTGAAACCTACATCGACCGCCTGCGCAACTACGCCGACCAATATCTCAACATCGAAATCCCCGAACCACAAAAAGAAACACTACAATGAAATACTACGAATGTAAGACCAATGTCGAAAAGGTCAATGAAGAAGGCCATAAGGCCTGGAATCGTTTCTCCTACCTCGTGCTGGCCGACAGCTGCACACGCGCCGAACAGTTGGTGAAAGCCGAATATGAGAATGCCGCCGCATTGGTGGTCGTTACGGACGTAGTCGGCCGAAAGTTCAACGAACTGATCACCGACGAGTGCGACGCCCCCGAATTGAAGTACTACAAAATCGTCTACACGATCACTTCTCTGAATAGCGTAGGTCTCGAAATCGACAAGAAAGAAGCCGCGCTCGTGGCCGCCGAGAAGCTGACCGACGCAACGGCCTTACTCTTTGAAAAGTTCGACAAGTCAATGCACAAGCCCGTACTCCTTTCGGTCGTTGAAACGCCGATTGTCGAGTTCATCAAAGACACGAACGAAGAAACGACCGCCGCTTAATGCAAGATCCCGAACACCGACTCCAATGCGCCTGCGTCCGTTGGTTCAGATACCAATACCCGCAACTCTCCTCGCTCCTCTTTGCAGTTCCGAACGGCGGACGAAGAGACCCAGTGACGGGAGCACGTCTGAAAGCCGAGGGCGTGGTCGCAGGAGTCTCGGATCTCATTCTTTTCCTCCCCTCTGACAAGCACCACGCGCTTTGCATTGAGATGAAGACCCCGAAGGGTCGGCAAAGCCCCTCGCAAAAGGAATGGCAGCAGCAGGTGGAGCGATACGGATACAGATATGAAGTGATTCGCGACTTCTTAGAGTTTGAGAAGCTCGTCAAATCCTACCTACACCACCAAACCACACAATGAACACATAGTCATGGCACGCCCGACAAAAAAAGGGCTGGACTACTTTCCACACGACACGCACACCGATCAAGATACCGCGCTCGCACTCGTCGAAGCGGAGTTCGGATTAGAAGCGTACGCCGTGTATTTCAAACTTCTCGAGTTCATCTACTCGCAAGGGTACGCAATCCCGTGGGGTTCCGATGAGTGTCTATTATTCGCAAAGCGTATAGGTGCCTTCGGCGTTTCATCGAGGATTTCAGAAATCGTAAAGGGGTTGGTTAGACGTTCTCTCTTCGATGAGGGGGTTTTTAACTCGTTCCGGATGCTGACATCGGCAAGCATACAAGTCCGATGGCTGGAGGCCAAGCGCAAGAAGGTAGAGGACATCGAAAAGAACATCCGATTAGTTCCAGACAATCGGACAGCCCCCGAAGTATCCACGCCCGAAAACAGCGTTAACACAACCGAAAAAGAGGTTTTTGCAGAAGAAACCGGGTTTTTTGCAGCGAAAACCCAAGTTGTTGCAGAAACAACGCCACAAAGTAAAGTAAAGAAAAGGAAAGAAGATAATACTACTTCTCCTATCGTAGAAGTAGTACGTCCGAAATCGGACGCGCAGTCGTCGGGAGGAGAGGAGAAAAGCGGAAAATCAAAGAAGGGGGATTTAGACCTCGAAGCCTTCGCCCGATTCTTCAACAACACAATGGACGAGCACGGCGCGCAGATTCCGCGCATAAGAACCATCACTCGGGACAGCAAGCGAGCCACGACGCTATTCGCACGCCTTCGCGAGTACAGCAAGGAAGATCTCGCAGAAGCGGTGAGAAAGGCCGCAAAATCAGATTTCCTCAACGGCAGCGGGGATAAGGCCTTCGTAGCAAGTTTCGATTGGATCTTTGCCCCGAAGATGTTCCCCCGAGTGTTGGAGGGAAATTACGACAACCGAGCCCCGAAATCATCAAGTTTGACAACCTATGGCACAACCGCAAAATCTGTCGACGATAATAGGGAACGGCAACGCCAACGTGGCGAATATTTCGACGACGTGCTCTCCCGCCTTACCTACGGCAACGGCTAAAGCGCGCGAATACATCACGGAGAAATACTGCTCCGGTATTCAGCCGCTATTCGCTGCACAGCCATTGCGCTGCTACCTGGGAAACGCACCGACATTAGCGCGAGTAGGCCGCGAATGTGAAGACGAGTTTGCCGTGGCGTGGCTCTGCAAACAGATTCACGAGTATGTAAAGACGCTTTCGACGGCCGACCAACTAAGAGCGGCCGACATTCAAAACCTCGCACTCGTGATTTATTCGGCTTATCCTTCGCTGAACCTCGACGAAGTGATGCTCTTCTTCTCGCGTCTTGCCGCAGGCATCTACGGCATAGTAGGATACAACAGCGTGCGCGGCGAGAACATTACGGCAAGGATTCGCCAATTCCTCGAAGACCGCCGCCGAGAGATAGAGCGATACGAAAGGGAGCGCGAACGAATGGAACGCGCCGCGGAAGACGAGCGTCGCCGCAAATACGCCGTCAGCTACCAAGAGTACAAACGAATGCTTGCCGCGTTCGCCGCCGAGCGCTTCGGGGGCGATGAGGACAAAGCGCAGGAGTATCTCGCCACACACCCCGAAGAGTTTCAACTTAAAAACAGAAACCAATGAAAGAAGAAATGACTTTCGAAGACGTGATGAATTTATATCACCGTAGTGTATCAGAAGTGTTTTACCTGATCGAGAAGCAGGGGCTGCCTGTAGAACCACGATTGCCCGGCGAAGAGTTCCGATTTTCCAGAGAGAAGTTGAACAAATGGCATCTGTATTTGCCCTTTAATCTCGGAGAGATGTTCAGTGGCGCCAATGGGCGGCGTTTGACGTGGGACGAGGTTTTGGACGAGTATGCTATCTCAAAAGAAGAACTACACGACGTGATAAGGTTCAAGAGTATACCATACACGCACAGCCTCCCTTGCACGTTCTTGTTTGATAGGAAGGATATCGAGGAGCTCCTAAAAAAAAACAACATGAGCAAACGAAACAACAGCAAACAAGAGATCACGGAGAATGAAGTACATGCGATGGCTGAAGAGTGGCAAAATAGTAAGGACGACGAGCGTGTTCTGGTTTTGTTTTCGTTGTCAGAATTTGGGCGACTTCGTTTCTATGTGAGAGGTCCCCATTTGCAATTCCTTTCACTTCTCGACAAGGAGATTGCTCCGAGGCTTAATAGCCTCGCAAACGAGCCCCTCATTGATTACCCCAACGCCCCTTCGAACCAAGCGGAGGAGACGAAAGAACGAGCACCCCGCCCTTCATGGTGGCAACGCATTCTCGATTGGTTCTTTCCGTTCAACATCAAGAAGTAATCATGAGAAAGATAATGTTTAAAGACCGCTTTCTTCTCACGAAGGCGGTGATCGAAGGTAAAATAACGCAGACAAGGAGAATCATTTCTCCACAACCAGAATATAGTCCATGGGGCGGAATGGTGTGGAAAGAATATATGTCTGGACTTTCTGCAGATGATAGACCAGGGCGTCCAGACTTAAAAGGAGCTTATCGAAACTTCGCAAAGTCATTGAGGCTTTCACCCCGTTTTCGTGGTTATCGCATAGGAGAAGTTGTAGCCGTGGCACAACCTTATAGCCACTTGTATGCTGAAAAAATCAAAGACTGGATAAAACATAATTACCACTACCCACGTGAAGACGCTGCTGAACGTTTTGCAGAAGAAGTAGCCCATAGTCACGGCTGGTCGAACAAGCTTTACGTCGAGGCAAAGTTGATGAAACATCGCATCGTAATTAGCGACCTCAAAGTGGAACGGCTGCGAGACATCAGCGACGAGGATATATTAAAAGAGGGCATAAAACAATTTGGTGAAAAGTTTGGGTTCTACGATAATAAACGAAACTGCACTCAATTATTCGACACCTCTCGCTCAGCTTACGCAGCCCTTGCCGATCTGCTCTTCGGGAAGGGCACGTGGGAAAGCAACCCGTATGTATTCGTATATGATTTCGAACTCGTGAAATAATCTCCCTATGCAAGTAATCAAATTCCGCGGCCGCTCCATCACCGACGGCTCAATCGTTTACGGCGGCGTGTTGCAGTACGCCACCGCGTCCTACATTGTTCAACCCGATACGCGCCACGCCGACGCATCACCGCGCTGTATTGAAGTGCACCCCGATTCGGTCGCGCAATACATCGGCGTGAAAACAGCGGACGGCGACGAAATTTACACCGGCGACGAGGTGAGCTACTACGATATGAACAACGAGGAGACACGCCGAGGCATCGTACGATACGATGAAGAAACAGCGGCTTTCTACGTTGCCGGCGTTCTTCAAATCCCCGTGTACTTTGAGTCCCATTTCGAATACAAACTAAATTCAAAACAATGACAGCAACAGAATACCAAACACAAGCCTACAAGACACTCGCCAAGTCCACGGCAGAAAACATTTCGTATCTCTCCTTTGGCCTTGTGGCCGAGGTGGGAGAAGTAGCCGACAAGATAGCAAAGGCCGTTCGCCGTGGTGAAATCTCGATTAACAACGACGAACTCATCATCAAGCGAGGATCGGGCGAAGAACTCACTCAATACATCGCCCACGAACTCGGCGACGTGCTTTGGTTCGTCGCAATGCTCGCCCAGCGGATAGGGTATAGTCTCGAGGAGGTAATGAAACTCAATCTCGACAAACTCGCCGACCGACAAAACCGCGGCGTGATCATCGGCGACGGTGACAAGCGATAGGAACGCAGTTACATAGAAATCACACAGAAGAGCCCCGCGAATGCGGCAAATTCGTGTTCGCGGGGACTCTCACAGTTACATCCCGATTACATGAAACAATACATCGACCTACTCGACCACATCGTCAAGAACGGCGTGCACAAAGACGACCGAACGGGAACGGGAACGCGCTCCGTGTTCGGCTATCAAATGCGATTCAATCTCGCAAACGGATTCCCATTGCTCACTACGAAGAAACTGCACTTCAAAAGCATTGTCTACGAGTTGCTGTGGTTCATTCGCGGAGATACGTACATCGATTACCTACACGAGCACGGCGTGCACATTTGGGACGAATGGGCGGACAAGTACGGAAGACTCGGCGAAATTTACGGCTACCAGTGGCGCAAGTGGCCTACTTCATACGGTGGGCACATTGACCAACTCGACCGCGTTGTGCGCGAAATCAAGACGAACCCCGACAGCCGCCGACTCGTAGTCAGCGCGTGGAACGTCGAAGCGCTCGACCGTATGGCGCTCCCGCCGTGCCACCTTCTCTTCCAGTTCTACGTGTGCGAAGGCCGTCTCTCGTTGCATCTCTACCAGCGAAGTGCCGACGTGTTCCTCGGATTGCCTTTCAATATCGCATCCTACGCGCTCCTCACGCACATGGTGGCGCAGGTTTGCGACCTCGAAGTCGGCGACCTCGTCGTTTCTCTCGGCGACGCGCATCTTTACGTCGACCACATCGAGCAGGCGAACTTACAGCGCCACCGCACACCGCGTTTTCGCCCCACGTTGCAACTCAACCCCGAAGTGCGCGACCTCTATGCCTTTCGATTCGAGGACATCACACTCGAAGGCTACACCCCGCATCCACACATCAAGGCGAGAGTATCAGTTTAGCAAGCGTTTGCCCCTCATTTCGGGGGCAACGCTTTGCGCGTTTGTATACCAAATTGACACTGAGTGTCACAGATGAAAGTTTTTTTGTACCTTTGTCGGAACACAACACAGAACTATGGAACTAACAGAAATGCCACTCTCGCAGTTGAGCGAGAATGTGTCTAATCCCCGTACAATTTCAGACACGAAACTTGAAAGGCTCGTCGAGTCGATTCTTGTCTTTCCGCGAATGCTTTCTCTTCGCCCGATAGTCGTTGATGAGAACAACGTGATTTTGGGTGGTAATATGCGTTTTCGCGCGCTTTCTCGCATCTCTTCGACGAAGTTCCCCTCGTTGAAGAAAACGTTGTCGGGGGAGTGCAACGTTCACGAAGAAGACGGAGTTTGAGCGTGAGCAGTTGCTGGACTATTGGCGCACTTGGTTACGTTCTCCCGTCGCTCCCGTGTCCACTGCCGCGTCTTTGTCTTCCGAAGAACGCCGCGAGTTCATCATCAAGGACAACGTCGGTTTCGGCGAATGGGATACGGATGCGCTCTCGGACGATTGGTCGGATATTGATTTCGACGAATGGGGGCTGGATGGCCTTTGGGAGAACGAAGGGGAGAAGACAATTACAGAAACGGAAAAACTTAGTGAACTCAAATACACGGGAATGTATTATGAACCGAAAAGCCCTCCCCCGAACTTCTCGCTTTTCGATTGTGTCGATACAGAAAAATACGAGGCTAAATTAGCCGTGATAGAAGAAAGCAGCTTATCCGCCGAACAAAAAGAGATAATGAAAATGTTTGCCTATCGGTTTCTCAAAATCAATTTTGAAGCCGTTGCAAACTATTACGCATTTAATGCCACCGAGGAAGAGCAGAAGGTTATTGAACGATTGAGGATGGTGCTTGTAGATGGTTCTGTGGATGGCTTTATCGAAGACGATCTGCTCCGTATCCGTGAGGACGTAATGAATACCGACTTGGATTGGCAAACTCAAAAAATAAGCGGTTATGACAAAACATAAAAAAACTCGACCACTCCCGAATTGCCATATCTTCATTCCGAGTTATCATCGTCCTAAGAATCTACTAACAGTAAAATACTTCCGTAAAATAGGGTGGGATATGCGTTACATTACGGTTTTCATTGACGATGAAACAGACGACATTTCCGAGTACGAAGAGACTGCGTCTGAATATGGTTTCAACCTGCACGTTTTTGACATGGAGGAAGCCCGTCGAAAATACGACTATGTGCACCGCGCATCACAATCAAGACGAAGTGCAGGGCAAGCCCGTAATATGTTCCAAGATTACGCCACGGAGAAAGATATTGATTTCTATGTTGTGATTGACGATGATACAAGAAATTTTACGACATTTATGCAACGACGCGTACTGAAAGATCGTGATACCGTCAGACGGTCTTTTATTGCCGTTGAGAATTTAATGCGTAAGAGAAAAATAGGCGTAATGGGATTTCCTCAGCATGGGGATTTCGTAGGAGGGTACACACAAGGGCTTTTCATTCGCAAGGTGATGAACACTACGTTCTATTTGCTCCCTTATGTCTATCGGGCTGAACGAGGAGTGCAAGACGATGATACGAGTTTATTTACAGGGATTATAAACGAGGGGTTGTTTTCGGGAACTATACTGCACAGTCTTGTACTTCAGCAAATGCAATCTGCAATGCAAAAAGGAGGGCTGACAGACTTGTACAACGAATGCAAATTACTCAACAAAGCGTTGGTAACCGTTATGCAATTCCCCTCTGCGATCTTTGCCGAGAAGCAAGAAAGAAACGGAAACAGAGTACATCACAGAATACGATACAAGCATCTCGGGCCAGTAATCATCAAAGGAACGAAAGAACAGGACAACATCGCGTGGGACAAATGGCCGGAGGATTACCCATTTACCAACGAAAACAAACTGTACACACATAAAGGGGACTAATCCCCTAACAACACAAAACTATAAATCACGACTATGAGCTTACCCCAAGACCGCCGAAGACGGCAACTTAAAACCGCACGGCTCGACATCATTGCAGAACTATACAAACGAGGATACAGCCTGCGAAAAATAACAGAAGAGGTGAAACGACGACTCAACATTCCGAAGCTCGCCGTATCGACTACATACAACGACGTGCAGACGCTGCTCAAAGAGTGGAGAGAAAGCCGTATCGAAAACATCGACCAAGCACTGCAACTCGAACTCGAACGCATCGACGACACCACGGCCGAACTTTGGGAACAGTGGGACAAGTCGAAAGAAGAAGCACAAAAGACCACCACCACACGAAGCGGACGAATCAAAGGGAAAGGGAACGCAGGCATCGAAACCGACGCCGTATCCGAAAGCCGTACCAAAGTCGGAGGACTCGGAAACCCTGCCTACATCGCCGAAATTCGACAGCAACTCATCGAACGACGAAAACTCCTCGGCTTGTACGCCCCCGAAGCGCGACAAGTCAAAGGCGAAGTCACCGTGCATCGTCCGCCGTGCGAGATGAGCACCGAGGAACTCGAAGCCGAAATCGCCGCACTCAAACTCGAGCGATAAAATGAATGAAGAAAGACTACACGAACTCGAGCGCGAAGTCCTGCGGCGAAAGGCTGTGCAGTCTTTCCCCCATTTCCTCGACTACACCGACCCGAATTACTCGCGACAATGGTTTCACACGCTGATTGCCGAGAAATGCCAAGATCTCCTGCTCGGAAGACTCCCGACCGACCGCCTTATGGTCTTCGTCCCACCGCAGCACGGGAAAGCGATCGAAGAGCACACCCCCGTTCTTACTACACAAGGCTGGAAGACGCACGGCTCTTTACAGTCGGGGGACTATGTTTTCGGTGCGGACGGCCATCCACGTCGTGTGCTCGCTAATTCGGGAACATACCTTTGGCCGTGCCAACGCATCGAGTTTGCCGGTGGCGTGTCGCTGCTTGCCGCCCCACAGCACGAATGGCAGATCTACTCCGACCATGACGACCACAAGGGGAGAGTCCTCGAACGGGTGGAAACTCAACAAATTTTCGTTCGAAGACATAGGAGGAAACCTTACATTCCGGCCGACGCTGTTTTGCAGAACGCAGATACAGAACTCCCCTTTGACCCTTATATTCTAGGGTTGTGGCTCGGTGACGGTATCAAGAAACAAGGCTCTATCGTTTCGGGGGATGAAGACATCGGCTACTATCGCTCGATTGCTTTGGGGAATATCACGTTAGCGCGCAAAGGATATTGGCGCATTCGCGTGGAAGGGCTATTCAAAGCCACACGTCTCCTCGGGCTGCGCCGCGAAAAACATATCCCGATGGTCTATCTTTTGGCCGACGCGTCATCTCGATGGGCTTTGCTGCAGGGACTTATGGACTCCGACGGAACGTGCGACGCACGAGGGAATTGCGAGTTTGCCCAAAAACGAGGACGACTGGCCGAGGACGTTTATACACTTCTGCGCTCTCTTGGCATCAAAGCGAGAAAGCACCACTATCGCGCCAAACTCTATGGCAAGGACTGTGGCGAAAAAACGCGCATTCTTTTCAATCCCGACCGAACGCAAACCATCTTTCGCAATCCTCGTAAGCAGAATCGCCTATCTAACAAGACCGCGAACGATCGCGACGACAAAAAGCGATTTTTCATCGAGCGTGTTGTGGACGTTGCCCCCCGACGTGTGAATTGTATTGAAGTCGAAGGCGGAATGTATCTCGCAGGGCGTGATCTCATCCCCACGCACAACAGTGAGATCGTATCTCGCAAGTTCCCGGCGTGGGCTTTGGGCTACAATCCGAAGCTGAAAATCGTGGGCACGTCCTACGCGGCAAACCTCGCACAAGGCTTTTCGCGTTCCATACAGCGCACGATCGACAGCCCCGAATACAAAGAGGTGTTCCCCTGCACGTTCCTCAATTCGCAAAACGTGTCGACCGACGCAAGGCGCGGCTATCTGCGCAACATCGACATCTTCGAGACCGTCGGACACGGGGGCTTTTATCGCGCCGTCGGTGTGGGCGGCGGTTTGACGGGTACGCCCGTCGACCTCGGTATCATCGACGACCCCGTGAAAGACGCACTCGAAGCCGCGTCGCAGACGTATCGCGACCGCGTGTGGGAGTGGTACACCGACGTTTTCCTCACCCGTCTGCACAACAACTCGAAGCAGTGTCTGATTATGACGCGCTGGCACGAAGACGACCTCGCGGGGCGTTTGCTGCGCACCGAGCCCGAGAAGTGGACAGTGATCCGCATTCCCGCCATTCGCGAAGACAAGGATTTCGCCGACGACCCGCGAGAAATCGGCGAAGCACTGTGGGAGGAGAAGCACAGCGTCGAGCGTCTGCGCGAAGCCGAGAAGCGCGCTCCTCGTCCCTTTGCCGCGCTCTATCAACAGCGCCCCTCGGTCGAAGGCGGCAACATCATCAAGCGCGAATGGTTCGGCACGATCTCGCAAGCCGATTTTGCGCGCATCGCGAAGAAAACCGCCCCGGTGTTCTTCATCGACACGGCCTACACGGACAAGACGACGAACGACCCGACGGGTATTATCGCCACCTGCAAAGTGGGCAACGACCTCTACATCACCCACGGCCAAAAGGTACACATGAAGTTTCCCGACCTCCTGCGCTTTATCCCCTCCTATGTGGAGACGCACGGCTACACGTCGCGAAGCACAATTCGCATCGAGCCGAAGGCAAACGGACTTTCGGTCATCGATCAGTTGAAAGAGTCTACAGGTTTGAACGTGACGAAGACCCCGACCCCGAAGGAGAGCAAGGAAACGCGCTTAAACGCCGTTTCACCGATTGTGGAGTGCGGCCGCGTTATTCTCGTCGACGGCGTGTGGACGGAGGGCTTCATCGAGGAAGTTTGCGGTTTTCCCTCGAAGCCGCACGACGAATATGTGGACGTGTTGTGCTACGCCATCGGGCATCACCTCGGCCACTCAAGCCGCGCAATGGACTGCGAGAGCATTGCACGCATGGTATACTAAAAAACAGCATAGTTTTATATTGTGAAGCCCTCTTTCGTCGGGAGACGCGAGTGGGCAAAAGGCCGCGGAAAGCCGTGCACCGGCATTCGCTCGGAAGGGGCGACGCATCCCGAAGCGGTTCGATTCCGCTCGCGGCCGCGCATTTTGATCAAAAACAAGGGACGTTTCGCTCAAAAGTTGGGGCGTTTCGTCCGAAAGTCCCCAAGATTTCAAACACAGAAACTATGGATATTCGCGAAATCCTCGAATCTTCGATGACAGAAGACGAAAAAATCGCCGCTCTGAGTGAAAAGCAACTCAACATTCCGCCCTGGAGCGGCCCTCTCGGGCTGGTCAGTGCCTACGACCCGAACCTTCATCCCGTGGCCGACAAAAGGCTTTATCCCGACATCGTGACGGAACACGGTGTGCAACCCGTTACGCGCATCACACTCGACTTTCAGCGGCTGGCCGTTCGCCGCATGGCCGAATTGGTGTGCGGCATTCCCGTGAAACGTGTGTACAAGCCGACGAACGACAAGGAGAAGGAGGTGGCGACGTTCATCGAATCGGTATACGAGCGCAACCGCATCGACTCTTTGAACATCGAACGCTGCAATCTTCTCTTCTCCTGCTGCGAGGTGCTCACGCTTTGGTATGCCATCGAAGACACCAACACGGCCTATGGGGTGAAAAGCCCGATCAAACTGCGGGCAAAGAATTTCGCCCCCTCGTTGGGCGATCGGCTCTTTCCTTACTTCGACGAATACGGCGACATGGCGGCAATGAGCGTTTCTTTCACCCGAAGGAAGGGGCGCGAGAATGTGCAGTATTTCGAGACGTTCACGGCCGACCGACACATTCGCTGGAGCAACTCGTCGGGCGAATGGGCGGTGGAGAGCGACGAGCGCATCACCCTCGGCAAGATACCGGCCATCTATATGCACCGCCCCTCGCCGATATGGGAGGACACGTCAAACACGATCTACGAAATCGAGTGGGCGCTGTCGCGCAACGGCAACTATCTGCGCAAGAACTCAAAACCGCTCTTCGGGGTGTTCTCCGACGAGATGATCGACTACGGGAAAGACGCGGACGGCCGTCGGGGGGCAAGCAGTGACGCGCTGGGCGTGCTGCAATTCCCGAAGGACAGCACGGCGCAATACATCACCTGGACGCAGCCGGTCGAAAATCTCAAGTTCTACATCGAGCAACTCCGCTCGCTCTTCTTCACCCAGTTGCAGCTCCCCGATTGGAGCTACGAGAAAATCAGCCAACAGGCCATCTCGGGCGAGAGCCGCAAACAAATGTTCATCGACGCGCATTTGAAGGTGAAAGACGAGAGCGGCCGTTTGCAGGAGTTCTTCGACCGCGAAATGAACGTGATCAAGACCTTTGCCCGTGTGATCCTCGGTTCGGGCTATGCGGAGGCCGTCGATGCTTTGGCCGTCGAACATCTCATCACGCCCTTTGCCATCACAGACGAAGCCGACACGATCAAGAACCTCGTGGCCGCCAACGGGGGCAAGGCGATCATCTCACAGCGCGAGAGCGTGGAACTCTACGGACACAGCAAGGACGTAGACCAGACGATGAAGGAAATTGCCGACGAGAATGCCGTCGACGTGTTCCACCCCGAATCGGGATTCTAACAACGAGAAACCATGCCGAAGAAACTAACGTACGAGCAAAAGCACCTCCGCAATCTCCTGCGGTTGGAAAAGCGTATCGACAAACTCTTTCAAGAAGCCGCCGCGCGTGTAGCGCACTTGTCGGAGAGCGTCGAGGGCTTTTCGGCCGACGACGTTTTCACGTTCGACAAATATCCCTATCTCCGTAACCGCGCCAACAAGCTGGTGGCGGAACTCAACAACGCCGTGGAGACTACGATCTTGGACGGCGTGCGCTTGGAGTGGGATTTGGCGAACGAGAAAAACGATGCGCTCGCACGTTCTGTTCTCGGCTCGGCGGTGGAGCATCTCGACGGCACGACGCGCCGCCGATACTTCGCCACGAATGCCGGTGCGTGTGAAGCCTTTCTCGCGCGCCGCGAACGTGGACTCAATCTTTCGGAGCGTGTGTGGAACTTGTCGAAGCAGTTTAAGGAGGAAATGGAAATGGGGCTGGATCTCGGTTTGCGCGACGGCGTTTCGGCCGTTGAGATGAGCCGCACGCTCCGCCGCTATCTTCAGAACCCGACGGCGTTGTTTCGACGTGTGCGCGACGAGCACGGCATTCTGCACCTTTCGCAACGCGCGGCGGCCTATCACCCCGGACGCGGTGTCTATCGTTCAGCCTACAAGAACGCGCGGCGTTTGACGGCGACGGAGGTAAACATCGCCTATCGCACGGCCGACCATCTGCGCATGCAAGATCTTGATTTCGTCGTCGGGGTGGAGATCCAACTTTCGGAGAACCATACGTGCCTCGGGGCGGACGGCAAGCCGCATCGCTTTCACGACATTTGCGACGATCTGAAGGGGAAATATCCGAAGACGTTTAAGTTCACGGGCTGGCATCCGCATTGCCGTTGTTACGCCACGCCGATATTGAAGACGGAGGAGGAGTTCGACGCGGACACTGATCGCATTCTTCAAGGCGAAGAGCCTACGGAGGGAAGCGAGAACGCGGTGGAAGAGTTGCCCGACGAGTTCAAGGCGTGGGCGAAGGAGAACGAACCTCGGCTCGAAGCGGCGAAAGCTCGCGGCACGCTCCCGTATTTCGTTCGCGACAACGATGCGCTCATCGGCGGTGCGTTTGCACCGAAGAAAAAGACGCTCCTCGAAATTGCCGAGGAGCGCCATGCGAAGCGTACGAAAGAGGAAGAGGACGCAATCCGCCAACGCTGGGCGGCGCGTGCGAAGGCGAAAGAGGAAGATGGTGATGGGCGTTTCTCCTCCGTGATTGAGTCTCTGAAGAAACGGGGAGTGGAGTACAACGACGTGAAGCCCCTTAAACAACAGCTGGAAGTCGATGAGATTATAGAAAAATTGGCGGGAGGGGATGAAACAGAAGGATCTTGTTCCTCACTCGCTCTCGCATACGTCGGGAACAGATCGGGATTTGATGTGTTGGATTTCCGTGGCGGAGCAAGTTGTGATTTCTTCTCGGAAGTACCCAATATTCGCAATATAGTCAAAGCGGTAGATGGTGTCGAAGTAAGAAATACCAATGACTACAAAGCGGCGAACGAGCTACTTCTGAAGATGGCGGAAGGCAAAGAGTATTATTTCACCTGTGGAAGGCACGCCGTAATTCTGAGAAAGAAGGGCGGGGTATATGAGTATCTCGAAATGCAGTCATCAGACCCGAAAGAGAACGGATTCCAGAGGTTAACAGTTCAAAGCCTGAAGAAACGATTCAAGGCGCAGAAATCTTATACAACTTACAAGGTAAAATACGAGGTTTCGAGTTTTCTTGTCGATGTGGAAAGTCTAGGCAAATCGCCCGGGTACAGAAAACTCGTTGGCTACATTAATACGGCGAAGGATAAACAGAATAAAGGACAAACAGGGGGAAAGAAATAGACATTATGCCCCGAAGAACTTTTTCCAATAGGGGTTCTCTTTGTCGAAGATCTTCTTTTCTTCGGGAGAAAGTTTTTGCGGATAGTCGGAGAAGAGGTTGTAAATCTTCTTTCGATCAAACGAGAAAAGATACCTCCCGATCTTGTCCACAGTGTTGACCCACCACACTTTATCTGATTTATTCTCTTTGTAAAAGTCGTATTTCATGGGGAAAATGCAATTTGAGTAAAAAAAGTAGTACACAAAGTTACCCGTTTTTGACCGCATTTTATCATCTAACAGCGTTAAAAATGCTCTAAAACGAGGGAAACGTACCGAAGGCGTACAAATACGTACAATTACGTTATATTGTGGCGTTTTGCCGAAGTCTATGCCAATCAAAAAGAAAATACTACCTTTGTCGAAACACAAAAACTATAAATAGCATGCACAAAATAGCTTTGGACGCGCTGAAGACCCGATTTGAGGGGATCAGCGAATCCGTACTCGACAGAATGGCGAAGAAAATCGCCAAAACTGCCACCACCGCCGAAGAAGTAAAATCCGCTGTGGAGGAGGTTACGATTCAGCAAATCATCGATGCCGAAGGCGACCGCCGCGCGACCGATGCTCAAAAGACCGCCGTGGCCAACTACGAGCGGAAACACGGATTGAAGGACGGAAAGACGATCGAGCCGTCCGACCCGAACGAGCCAACGGACACGCCCGACGTGAAAGTCCCCGAAGACATGCCGCAATGGGCGAAAGCAATCGTCGAGACGAATGCAAAACTGCAACAGCAACTCTCGGCGATGAGTTCGGAGCGCATCACGAACGACCGAAAGCAACAACTCTCGGCCGTCGTCGAACAGCTCCCCGAACATCTGCAAAAGCCCTACGCCCGTATGAAACTCGACGGCCTTTCGGACGAGGAGTTCAAAACAACACTTGAAGACGTGAAGACCGAAGTCGGGGGGATCGTCGACAATCTCAAGCAAAGCGGACTTGTCTTTGCCCGTCCTTTGGGTGGAGAAAACAAGGGCGCTCAAGAACTCACCAAGGCGCAGCTGGAATCCATCACGCATCGGGACGGCACAGCGTCGAAAGACGGTCAGCCGTTCTAACAAAAACACACCCTCACAGAACACAGAAAAAACTAAACCAAAATGGGTATGACAGTAAAACGGCGCAAAGACCAGGCGGTGCCTCGCGTCTTTGAGCACAAGGTAGCCGACATTTCGGGCGGCGTATCGGTCCAGACCTCGGAACTCGGCGGCGATTTCCTTTTTGAAGGCACGCCCCTCAGCGCTCCCGACAACGGCATTTGCCACGTCGTGAAGCAGGCCGTCGTATCGGCAAAGGTGGAAGCGTCGGGTACGAAGGTGAAAGTGAAGAAAGGCCACCACTTCAAAGTCGACGACGTGCTGCTCCTCAACGTGGGCGGCAAAGCGTCGAAGATTACGGAAATCGACACCTCGAAGAAAGACACCGACACGTTGACACTTTCGGCCGCTATCGGAGAAATCCCCGTGTTGTCTGTTGTCGCCGAAGCGAAGGCAGAAACGACAGGTGACGACGCGGAATTGAAACACATCCCCCTTTCCCTTTCGGGCACAGGTCGCCCCGTCGTGCAAGGTGACAACCTCGACACAGATGCGTGGACGATCGGCACGACACACGGTGCAACGCTTCACCCCGACGTGGAAAAGCTCCTCAAGGGCATTGTCAACTATTAAATCTAAATTCCGATGATTACAGATACTTTGATTCAAGGCCTCTCACAGCAGATGGTGCAGGCTCGTGTCAACAGCGTCGACGTTCGTCCGTTTCAGTTCGCTACGCTCTTCCCCGTTCGCCGTGTCAACGGCTTTACATGGAGTACGATCAGCAACCAACTCGGACGCAAGAACGTGGCCGCCGACATTCACTCGGACAACAGTACAACCGTGCGCAAGCGCCGCCCGATGTTCGAGAGTGCGAAGGGCGACATTCCGTTTATCTCGATCAGTCGTGAACTCACGCGCTCGGAGCTGAAGGCGTACCAAGTGGCGCACGCTCTCGCCAAATCCCCCGACGCGGCGCAACTTGTGCAGTATTGGGGTGCTGATGTGGATTTCTGCTTCAACGGCGTGCAAAGCGAGTTGGAGTACATCGCGTTGAAACTCGTATCCAACGCCGGCAAGCTCGCGTTCAACACCACGACGAACGCCACGATGGCGAACGAGTTCAACCTCGACTACGATGTAGACGAGGATCTCAAGATGAAGACCTCGACGAATTGGGGCGACGCGTCGAACGCCGACATTATCGGCGATTTGAGGAAAGCCGTAAAAGCTGCCCGCGAGAAGAATTTGCATCCGCGTTACGCCCTTGTAAACATGGAGACGTTCTACAAGATCTGCTCTTCGGAACAGATCATCAAGGCCTGCGCGTCGTTCGTAGCCAATGCCGTGGGCGTGGCTCAAACTCCGTCGCTCGAGCAGGTGAACAGAATGCTCTCCTCGCAGGCGTTTCTTTACGGCTTGCAGCTCCACGTGATCGATCAAAACATCACCCGAGAGTTCTCCGACGGCACGTTCACGTCGGGCAACCCGTTCGAGAACGACCGCGTCGTGCTTTGCGAAACGCTGATCCTCGGTTCGACCCAGTACGACGTGCTTGCCGAGCCGCATTTCGGTGGTATCCGCACGGAGCGTGCTCACACGGTAATCAAGAAGTACGGCGTGGATGATCCCTACTCGGAAGTAACGCTCGGGCAGTCCGACGCGATTCCCGTATTCGATACGGCGTACCGCAACGTCTACCTCCGCACCGACGCCCAAGGCTGGTAACACAATGAAAGCCCGAAACGATGTATACAGTAGAACAAGCCCTTCGGGGCATATCTATGTACCCTCTACCGAGTGCCACGCTTGACGGCGTGTGCATTCGACGCGGGCTTTCGCGTGATGCCGAAGCGACGACCGACGTTTTCCGAAGCGCAGCCTATCGTCTCGCCGAAGCCGACGTGCTGACGTGGCTCGCCGCCGCCCCGAACATCTCGCAAGGCGGGCAAAACTACACGTTCAGCGACGAACAGCGCAAGGCGTATCGAGCACGAGCGGCCGCCATCTTTGAAGAACTCGGAGACCTCGCCGCGCCGTCGTCTAAATACGGATATAAAGGCAACAGTCTATGATCATTCCGAACGGACATTTGGCCGTGAAGCGAAAGACGGCATCGGGCATCGACCCCGAAACGGGACACCCCGTGCGGTCGTCGGGCGAATACGTCGGAGCAATCCCGTGTCAATACACCGCGGTGCACTACAATGCCCTCGGGACGACGCACGGCGAACACTTCACCCCCTCGGCCTATACGGTGCTCATCGACGAGCAGCCCTTTGACGGGGAGCAAGTCCGACTGACAGACCGCAACGGCCGACGCGTCGGGGACTTCTCCGTTCAACGCATCGAACCGCTCGAAGCCGTTTGCCAAATCCGCCTTTGGATCTAAACCAACACGAAGAAATGCCGGTAGTAGACCGAACAGACTACAACGCCATCGAGCGTTATTTCGAATCGTTCCGACAGAAGTACGAGCAGGCGTTCATTCGCACGCTGAAATACGTAGCACTTCGCGTCGTGACGACCGCCCGACGAAAGGGAAGCTATCTTGACCAAACGGGGAATCTCCGCAGTTCCGTCGGGGCGGTGATCGTGATCGACGGAAAGATTCGCTGGAGTACGAACTTCGAGCCCGCGAAATCAAAAAGCCGAAGCAGCCCGAATGGCGCACCCCCGAAGACCACAACGAAAAACGGCGGTTACGACGGCCGACGCTTTGCTTCGGAACTCGCGAAGAAATACAGTAGCGGCGTTGCGCTTATCGTCGTCGCAGGTATGGACTACGCCGTACACGTTGCCAACCGCGGACGCGACGTGCTCGACAGCGCCACACTCGAAGCAGCGGAACTCGTGCCGAAGATGCTCGCTAAACTATCATCGAACAAAAGAACCTAACCATGGCGAAGACCTCCCGACAAGTACAAGGGGACGTTTACCGCAAACTTCGTAAAAGCCCGATCGCCGAAGTGATTACCGGCGGCGTGTATCGCGAAGGACAGCGCCCGAGAGACAGCCCCAAAGAAGACGCCGTGGTGATCTTCACCGCAGGAACGACGGGCGACATCCAACGGGGCGTTGTGACGATAAACATTTTCGTCCCCGATATTGACCCGTACGACAACGGCGTGCTGACCGAAGACAGCGCCCGAACAGAAGAGATAGAACGCGCCGCACAACGATGGGTGGATTCACTCTCAACGCGCGACTCGAACTATCGATTCCGATTACAACAGACGATCGCCACCGACGAAGCACCCGAGCTACACGAACATTTCATCGTCGTAAGGCTCGAATACGACTTCTTCGGAGACGATGACACAGATTAAACACACATTAACCACACAAAAACACAGAACTATGGCAGTATTGACATGGGGCATCGGAAGCTTAGAGTCCACGGTGTCCGAAAATGGAGCGCCAAAAACAGGATCTCCGTGGAAAAAGCTGGATATCCCCACACAAGACTCCCTCAGGGTCGAGACCAAAGAAGGGGAAACCATTGAAGCGAAGGACGAGGCCGGGAACATCGTCGACAGCAGAACCTCGCCTTCTACTTATGAAATCATCTTTGATACGTTTGTAAAGAAGGGCGTCGCTCTTCCATTCACCGACAAAGACGGTATCATCGATGGAGAACACGCGTTCCGCTACATCCCCGAAGACCCGACGTGTCAAGGATGGCAGGCAGATCGAACCACAGTATCCTCGTCGATCTTGTTCTCCACGAAGGAAGGCGCAAAGTACAGATACAAGGTAAAGGTTCTCAAGCCGAAGACCGGCAACGCTTTCAAAATGCAGGTCATCTCGTAAACCCCAACCACGAGAAATGCACAGGCGCGCAAGGAAGGGCACTCGAGTATGTGAGGGCTACGAGTGCAGGTGGTTCGATTCCACCTCGCGCCCCTAAACAACTGATAAAAAACACAAATGTCTAAAACACAAGAACAAAAAGTGGCGGCCGCAGTATTGCAGACCCCGACAAAGATAAAGGTGGGCGGCACGACGTACGAAGTCGAACCGCCCACTCTCGCAACATTGATCACCGTTTCCGAAATCGTGTCCGCGTTACCCACTCCGCCCGACAAGGAAGGGGCGGATGTCATCACCGCGAGTTTGGCTTATGCCGCATCGTGTAAGCCCCTCGGGTTGCTTGCCGCCACGTTGATACTCGGCGCACGTGTTGCGAAGGAGAAAGCCGATGTTTCCCCCTTTGCACGCATCAAGCGTTGGTTCGGGATGAAGGGCACGGAGGAGCGAACACGTGGCGAAGTCTTCGGTGAAGAGATCCTTGAACACTGCACGGCAAAGGAGGTGCAAGCGATTGTGGCCGACACGCTGAAGCAGATGGAGATCGCGAGTTTTTTCGCGCTTACCACTTTCCTCAAAGGAGTAAATCTTCTCAGACCGACGAAAGTGGAGAGCGAAACGACAGCGTCTGGGCAATCATCGGAGGAGTAATCAAGGGTTTTAACCTCTCGCTCGGCTACGTGCTCTACGAATTGAGCTACACAAACCTAATCATGCTCGGGGCGGCTCTCCCGTCCTACGACACAGACAAGGACGAGAAGGGCAAAGACGACGATGTAATCGACGCGAGCGACCCCGCGAATCAAGCACGAGTGCGAGAACTACTCGGCATAACATAACAAACCATGGATCAAGAAACCGGAAGACTTTATTTTGATGTCCTACTGAACGACGAATCACTACAACAAGGGCTGCAACGCTCTCGGGAATCGTTCCGCAGCTTAGGCGAAACGGCCAACGCCGAGCTGCAAAGCATGGACGGCTTTATGGCAAAGGCAGCGCAAACGGCCGCGGGCTTGTTCGCCGCCGACAAGCTGAAAGACTTTGCGTCGGCCATAGCCACGGTGCGCGGAGAATACCAGCAGCTCGAGATCGCGTTTGAAACGATGCTCGGCAGCAAATCGCAGGCCGACGCGCTGATGGCGCAACTCATCGACACGGCCGCCACTACGCCGTTCGAGATGAAGGAAATTGCCGAGTCGTCGAAAATGCTCCTCGCATACGGCATGGCGGCCGACGAAGTGAACGGCACGCTGATTCGTCTCGGTGACATCGCCGCGGGCTTGTCAATCCCGATTAAAGACCTCGCGTTCCTTTATGGCACAACCATGGTGCAGGGACGCTTGTACACACAAGACCTCAATCAGTTCCTCGGCCGTGGTATTCCCCTCGCCGACGAACTCGCCAAGCAGTTCGGGAAGAACAAGAGCGAGGTGAAGAAACTTGTCGAAGAGGGCAAGATCGGTTTTCCCGAAGTGCAGAAGGCCATCGAAGCGTTGACGAACGAGGGAAGCAAGTTCGGCGGCTTGATGGAGGCGCAGTCGAAGACAATCTCGGGGCAAATGTCGAACATCGAGGACGCGTGGGAGCAGATGATGAATGAGATCGGGCGCAGCCAAGAGGAGAATATCTCGGGGGCGCTCGACATCACGGGCAAGCTCATCGAGAACTGGAAGACGATCGGGAAGGTGCTGCTCTATGTGATTTCTATTTACGGAGCATACAGGGCGGCGACGATGCTTGCAGCCATAGCAACGCGAATCAATGCCGCGGCGGCGCAGAATATGGCCTACCAGCAGAAGCTCGCCGCGATGCAGGGCGTCGTGTTGACGAATGCACAGGCGGGAATGGCGGCGGCAACTTCCACGGCGCGATACGCGTTTGAGTCTTTGAAAACGGCCTTTATGTCAAACCCCTTCGGGATGCTCGCCACAGCGATTACAACCGTCATCTCGGCCATCGTCATCTTCCGAAAAGAAGTCGACGAAACGACCCAAATGTCCGAGCGTTTCGGTGAGAGCGCGGCGAAGTCTATCCAGCAGGTCGACATGCTCGGCACAGCGCTAATGGGGCTGGACGAAGGCACGGGCGTGTACAAGAAGACGATGGACGAACTCAACACCATTCTCGAAGAGTACGGCATCACGCAGATTAAGGAGGGCGACAACATCGACTCTATCAACGAGAAGCGCAAGCAGGCGATTGAGCTTATCAAGGAGGAGGGTGTGGAACGCCAGCGACTGAACGCGATACAGGCGGCGAATGATGCGTTTGAGAAGAACACAGAAGACGCCACCAAAAAACTCGGGGAGAGTTTGTCGAAGGTTTCACGGGATGCGGTAATTGACGGCCACCTTGTGCAGCTCGCGATGAAGGAAGTCAACAAGAACGGCAAAGATCTGGCTCCTATTATTGCAGAGATTGTAAAAGAGAATGGGCGTCTTACAGCCGAAAAGACCGGAGAAGAGCTGAAGAAGGGACGAGAGCAAGTCTACGATATCATTATTCAGCACTTACAAAAGATGGGGTACTCTTCCGAGGAACTATCTGGGGGAAGAGCGTTTCAAACAGGAGGCTTTACGGGCGGAAACGCGCTGTATGACTTCATTGATGCAGTTGGAGAATCCGTCGTTGCGCGAGAGCGAGCAATAGACGTGGCGGAGAGGAATGTCAAAGCTCTAAAAGCAGAATCAGAAGCCACACTGACCTCGGCCGAGCGCATCGAAGCAGGCCAGCGAAAGATTCTCAACGCCAGCAAGACGGCCGACGAACTCTACAAGAACGTATCGCGCATCGTCAAAGACTTTTCGGAGAATACGCTCAATTTCCACTTCAACTTCGACGGAGAGCCCCCCGAGTGGATGCTTAAAATGGACTTCGAGGAAACGCGAAGACTTGCCGCGTGGTTTACATCGAAGGCCGAGGATATGAGGCGAAATAACCAAAAAGTCGCGGTATTCTCAAACGGCAAGACGATGTCCGCCGAGGAAATGGCGCAAGAAGGGCTCAACTATTCAAAAGCTAATCAAGCGCAAGCCGCCCGTCAAGAAGCCGACCGAAAGAAAGCCGAGGAACAACGCAAACAAGCAGCCAAAGACGCAAAGGCCGAAGCCAAGCGACGAGCGAAAGCAGCCGCCGACGCCCGAAAGAAGGCCGAAGAGGAGCGCAAGCGCATCGCACTCGAAAAGCACGATCTCGAAAAGGACATCGAGAAGTACAAGGATTCGGTCATCGAGAAGGAATACGAAAGCAGTCTCGAAATTCGCCAAAACACAATCAACCTCCTCGAAGACGGGTACGAGAAGGAGCGCCAACAGATAGAACTCAACTACGAACGCCTGCTCTACGAGAACAAGAAGCGTTCGGACGCGATGGTCGAAGCCATCAAAGAGAACAAAATGCGCGAATGGAAAGTCGCGAACCCAAAGGCGACGAAAGAGCAAGAGAACGCATATCGCGACAAGCTCGACCTCAACGTGACGAAGAAAGACCTCGATCCTTCACAAAGAGCGATGCTCGCGCAATACGAGAGCGTAGCCGACAAGACGAAAGTGAAGGCCGCGCAGGATCTCTACACACGCACAATCGAAGGTTTCCAAGACTACGAAACGCGACGCGCGAAGATCGCGGAAGAGGGGGCAAAGAAACGCGAAGAAATCGAACGCACGCACGCCGGCTACATCAAGGCACTGAACGAAGAGGTGACGAAGGCGAAGGCCGAAAAGCAAGCCGCCCTCGACGCCGAAGCCCACACCGCGGCCGAACAACGCGAAAAGGAAGCCCTCGCCAAACTCGAACAAATCGGCGACTCGAAAGACCGCGCCCTCGCCGAATCGAAGCAAAAGCAGGAGAAGGACATCAAGGCCGTGAACGACGAGGAGATCGAAAGCTTGCAGAAGACCTCCGCGCTCTTCGTTAAACTCTTCGGCGACGCATCGGAGAAGAGCCGAAAGGAACTGCGCGGCGTGATCACCGAAACCGAGCACCTCTTGAGCTACCTGCGGAACACCGACGACAAAGACCTCGTCGCATCGTTCGGCTTTTCGGAGAAACAGCTGCACAATCTCAAACAATCGCCCGAGAAGCTGAAGGACATCACCGAGCAACTCAAGCGGTTGAAGGACGCGGCGAAGGACGGAAACCCGTTTGGCGAACTTGCAGACGCGATTAACGACGTATTCAAGAAGGCCGAGAAGGGCGAAAACCTTAAGCCCCTCGAGGTGCGTTTGAAACGATTAGGGGCATCCACCGCCGAAGCAGCCGACGAGATCGGGAAAATCGCGGCGAAGCTCTCCGCACTCTTCGAAGCAGCGGGCAGTCAGAACATGGCCGAACAAGCCGAGGGGCTGATGAACGCGATGAGCACCGTGTCGAACATCGGAAAGGGCTTTGCACAAGGCGGCATTGTCGGGGCGATTGAAGCCGGGGCAATGGAGGTACTCGGCTACGTGACAAAGGCCTTTCAAGCGGCCACCGTACACAAGAAGGCGCTGCTCGACATTCAGAAGCAAATCAACGACCAGCAGCTGCAATACAACGAACTCCTCCGCGTCGAACAGCGCGAAGCCCGAGACCTCGAAACTATCTTCGGTTCGGACAAGTTGACGAAGGCGCGCCGATCTCTCCTCCTCGCAAAGGACTGGGAGGACGATATCAAGCGAAGCATCAAGGGCGATATTAAGACGCTCGCCGACTATCGCTTTGAACTCGAAAAGAAAGAGCAATGGCAAGGCGGACGCCAACTCGTCGACACGAAGACCGAGGGCGACAACTATGGGCTGGGCATGTTCAGCATCAAGACCGGCCACGCCAAATCGGGGTTCTTCGGTTTGGGAAAGGGGCGCGACTTGTATAGCGGTTTGACACAGATTGCCGAATACAAAGACCTCGTCAAAGCCAACGGCCACCTCAATCTCGAACTCGCTAAGAGCATCGCGGCGACCCGAGAGTTTGAGGGCGACGGCAAGAAAGCGTTCGAAGCGCTCATCAAGAAGGAGGAAGACTTCGAAGCGGCGCTCAAACAGATGGACGACTATCTCGGCGGCCTTTTCGGCAACTATGCGTCGGACATTATGGACGCGGTGATTGACGCTTTCGAACGCGGTACAGACGCGGCCGAAGCCTTCGGCGACGTGACGAAGAAGGTGATGCGCAACGTGGCAAAGGACATGGTGCAAGCAGCCGTTCTTCAGCCCGTCATTCAGAAACAATCCGAGTTGGTGAAACAAGCCTTTGCAAGTGGAAACCGCGAAGAGTACATCAAAGCATTAGGCGAAGCGTCCAGAGCATTTGCCGACGTGCAGAAGGTTGCACAGGAGGAATACAAGAACATGGCCGATATTTTCAAGAAGAACGGCAACGACCTCACCTCCGACAGCGCCGCAAGCCGCGAAGCCTCGCAAAAGGGCATCGCCACCGCGTCGCAGGACTCCGTCGACGAACTCAACGGACGAATGACCGCCGTGCAAGGCCACACGTTCGACATCGCCGAGAACACCCGAATGCTCCTCGCCACGACAAACGAAATCTTGAAGGGCGTGGTCGGCATCGAACGCAACACTGGCAACGTCCACACGCGCCTTTCGGTCGTCGAGCAGCATTTGAAATCCGTCAAAGACACCGTCGGTGACATCGCCCTCAAAGGAATAAAAATCAAGTCATGAACGCATTAGACTATTCAGATCGGCTCTATATCGGCGGGGCGGACGTTTTGGAATACACCGACGTCTGCACGGCATTCGGGGGCTTTGACGAACTGATCGCCTTTCCGCCGTTGAAGACCCCGCCCGCGAACGATTGGCACGAAGAGCGCGGTTTCGACCCCGATCTCTCCGGCCCCGTGCTCGACACGCGCGAGGTAACGCTGAGACTCTCCGCCACCGGTCAATGGGACTACGAAGGCACCATCGGAATGCTCGAAGTGTCTCCCGTTATTGACGTGCGCGCCCCGAGCATCGGACGTTCCTGGTCGCTGCGTTTCATCGCGCCCACCGGCGGCGCCAACGCATCGACCTTCGGGCTCAAATTCGCCGACGACACCCCGATGCAGGGCTACACGTACCAGCCCCCCAATGCCGAGAAGGAGCGCGAGTGGATATTGAGCACCTCGCGGCGCGATGATTTCGTGATCACCGAAAGCCCGAAACGCTCCTTTGCCGACTACGGAGCGCGCGTACTCGGCGACGTGGTCGACGAAATGGAACGGCGCAACGAAGTGAAGACGGGATTACTCCGCAAGTTTTCGACAAAACCGGGGGCGTTTTACGATAAAGCAGCCTTGTTTTTCGAAAAAGGCGGTGACCGTCAAGTGCAACTCCTGATGCGCGCCGACACTCTCGCCGAACTTTGGCGAAATTACGACGCGCTGCTCTTCGACCTCATCCGCCCCGGTGCGCGACGCTACAAGGACGCGCCGTTCTACTACAGCTCGTGCCGCGTCGACAAGTTCATTCCCGACGAACCGCGGCCGTGGCTGCAATTCACCCTCACTCTCACATTCTACGAAGGTAGTTCCGAAAAATCTTACTACGAATTATGATCATCTATTCTCCCACCGGCGCAACACTTCTCGACGTGATGCCCGACGATAACTCCTATCGCCACCGCGCGATCATGGGCGACAATGCGCTCACGCTCTATTTCTCCCTCGCACAGCACGTCGAAATCCCCGTCGGCGCGTATTGCGAACACGGCGGCGAGCGTTACACGTTGATGCGCCCCGAAGCCCTCAAGATGCAGCACACGCGGCATTTCGACTACACCCTCGAACTCGAAGGCGAGCAGGGCAAGATGTCGATTTGGAAATTCCGCAACCCGATCGACGGCCGTCTGCGTTTCTCGCTGACCGCACGCCCGAAGGAACACCTGCAAATGCTCGTCGACAACCTCAATCGCCGCGATTCGGGCTGGACACTCGGCACGTGTATCGACAGTCCCGAGCGCGTGGTCAACTACGATCACGCCTTTTGCCGCGATGCCCTCGCGTTGATGGCAAAAGCATTCGACACGGAATACGAGATCGTGGGGAAACGCATCTCGCTCGGTGCCGTGGAACACGACCGCGCGAACGCCCTGCCGCTTTCCTACGGCAAGGGCAACGGCTTTGTGTCGGGGGTGGCGCGCACGAACGGCGAAGACAGCGTGCCCACCGAGATTCTCTACGTGCAAGGGGGCGAACGCAACATCGACCGATCGAAGTACGGCGCGAGCACGCTGCATTTGCCTGTTAATGCGGTCATAGGCTTTGACGGCACGCGTTTTGAAGGCGAAATGGGCTACGATGCCCGAAAGGCACGCCGCTATCGCACAGACGAAAAAGGCTTTGCCGTGCAACGTGCCGACCGCCCCCTTTCGTCGAAGGCTGAGGACAGCGTCGATTTGACCGACATTTATCCGAGCCGCGTCGGCACGGTGGCCGAGGTCATCACGGCAGACGAGAAAAAGCACTTCTACGACTTCACCGACCCGACGATTCCCGAGACACTCGACTTCGAGAAGTGTTTGATTGCAGGTGAGAAGATGACCGTTATCTTCCAAAGCGGTATGCTCTCGGGGCGCGAGTTTGAGGTGAAATACGCCCACGCGGCATCGGGAAAGAAGGCGCGCCGCTTTGAAATCGTGCCGCAGGAAGTCGACGGACAAACGATGCCGGGGGGCGCGTTCGTTCCGCGTTCGGGCGACAAGTACGCCGTCTTTCATTGTATGCTCCCCCAAGCCTACATCAACGACGCGGCCACACGTTCGGGGGCGGAATGGGACTTGCTGCGCAAAGCGGTGAAACATCTTTACAGCCACGAAGACCCGAAGTTTTCATTCACCGGCACACTCGACGGCATTTGGGCGAAGCGCAACTGGGAGAACGTGGGCGGCCGCTTGAAGATCGGTGCGTTCATTCTCTTCTCCGACAAGCAGTTTCAACCCGAGGGCGTGGCCGTGCGCATTGTCGGCATCAAGGACTACATCAACACGCCGCATTCGCCAGAAATCGAACTCTCGAACGCGCCCGTGTCGTCTTCGTTCGGCACGACGTTGAAGGCGCTGGAGAGTGCGGCCGTGACCGTCGAGGAGAAACACCGCGAAGCATTGCAATACAGCAAGCGCCGATTCCGCGACGCGCAGGAGACGGCCGAAATGATCGGGGCGGCGCTTTCCGATCGGTTCACTAATGCCATAAGCCCCGCGGCCGTGCAAACCATGTCGCTCCTCGTCGGCGACGAAAGTCTGCAATTCCGTTTTGTGGGCAGCCGTACGAACCCGACGGCCGTTCCCCACGCCGTGACCTACAACGCGAAGACAAAGACGGTGAACGCGGCGAGCGGCATCTTGCAACACCTCACTCTCGGCATTCGCACGGTGAGCGCCGAGCACAGCCCTTCGGAATATCGCTTTTGGGACGTGGCGGCATTCACGAGCGGACGACTTGACGACGCGGCGAAGAAGTACTATCTCTATGTTCGCGCCCCCCGAAACGGCAACCGCGCGGAGTTTATGCTGAAGGAATCGCCCGTCGGTTTTGAGAGCGACGCGGCGAACTATCACCTTCTGGTCGGGGTGCTCAACAGCGAGTACGACGGCGACCGCAGTTTTGCGCCTTTGTACGGATTTTCAGAGGTACTCCCGGGACGTATCACCACGGATCGTGTGGCCACGTCGGACGGCCGTTCATTCTTTGACCTCGCCGCGGGTGAAATGCGGCTCGGCGATTCGTTGGTTTATCAGAACGGCCGCTTATCACTTCGCGGTACGTTGGTTCAGAACGAGGGCGGCGTTACTTCGCCGTTGGCTTGTTATCGCGGTGAATGGAACGCAACGACGACGTACTACAACGGCGACGAGGTGCGCAACACGGATGCGGAGGGCGTGGTTTCGACCTATCGTTACATCGGCGAGCGTTCCTCCTCGGGTGCTCCGCTGACGGACAAAACGAAGTGGACGATTTCGGCATCGGGGGTGAAGGGCACGAACGGCCGCGGTATAGAACGCGTGGTGTCGTTCTACCTGCTTAGTGCTGACAGCAGCGCTCCTGCAGTCAGTGCGCGAGGCTGGGTAACCGCACCGCCTAAACCGAAAAAGCAAGAGCCCTATCTTTGGAGTTACGATAAAATCTACTATACAGATCGTACTAGTGAACAAACGGATGTGCGACTGCTTGCGCAATTAGGTAAGGACGGTGCGGACGGCTTACCCACCCGTCCGAATCTTTTGGACGGAACGGACTTCAAAAGCGCGGGCGCTTGGGAAGGGTATGCAAGCAGCAAACATGCACGTTTTAACACGATATGGCCTTGGACACCGCCCGCCATATCTGGTTGTAATCCCGTGGGAACGGAGCTGTTGAGCGCGATTGAAGAAGGGGAGTATTCGCAGTTTTCGCAAGTCCTCCGCTTTGACTTAGTGGAGGGACGTAGCTATACGTTCTCAGTTTATGCGCGCGGTGTTGATTCCGGTTGGTTGATTGTGGAACCGAATGATGGCACACAATTCCGCCTAGTTGCTACCAAGTGGGGAGAATGGACGCGATATTCTGTGACTTTCAAGGCTCGAAAGCCTAAGCCCGGAGAGGAAAACCGCGTATATCTAAGAAGCTGGGCAAAGGACTTCGTTCGACGGAATCAAAATGTCGTTGTATTTTGTGCTCCGAAACTAGAAGAGGGAACGGAGGCGACACCGTGGTGCCCATCGCGCAACGATCTTAGGGGCGACCCCGGCAAGAGCAGCTACACGCACGTAGCGTATTCCAACAGCCCAGACGGCAATCCGTGTACACTCAACCCAAAAGGCGAAAAGTTCGCCTACCTCGGAACCTATACGGACGAGAACCCCGACGCATCTACAGCCCCCGCGCGCTACGTTTGGGCAAAGGTGCAGGGAGACAAAGGGGACAAAGGACGCGGCATTGAGCGCGTGGAAGCGTTCTACAGGCTCACGGAAAAGAACATCGCACCGAGCATAAGCGAATCGGGATGGGAGAACAAGGCACCCCAACCGACAAAGGACGCGCCGTGGCTTTGGCATTGCGAACTCACGAGATACACGGACGGTTCTACAACCGAAACCGCGGTACGACTGATTGGACATTACGGCAAGGACGGCACGAACGGCACGAGCATTCGGGCGCAATACAGTGCCGACGCGCAAACATGGCACGACGATTTCGCCGAGGGCGATGTATGGATGCGTACGGGCAACGGCACAACGTGGGGCGGTGCGCTGCGCGTGGTGGGCGAATCGGGAGCGGACGGCAAAAGCCCCGTTTATGATTTCGCCGCGTCGAAACAACTTGCCACCGCATCGGGCACAACGCCGCCGACTATTCGGGGAACGTGGCAAGACGCGCCCCCGACGCTCCTCGAGGGCGAGGTGCTTTGGTATCGGCTCACCGCGGCGAACGGCAAAATCACCTACGGCCGTTTGAGCGGAGAGAAGAGCTACATACACATGGCCTATGCCAACAGCGACGACGGCGAGAAAGACTTCACCTTGGAAGAAGACCTCGGGCGAAATTCAGTAGAGGATTTCCGCTACTTCGGTATTTACTCCGATTTCGACGAGAGCGCAAGCCAGAACTACCGTGATTATACGTGGACGCAGCTACGAGGAGGGGATGGGCTTGCGCCGAACCCGAATCTTCTTGACGGCACAAACTTTGAAAGCCGCGTGCCGTGGGCGACGTTCAACGTTTCAGAAAGTCTTTACTCGTTCAACGGAAAGCCTACACAGTTCGGGAGTAGCCATCTTGCAGAAGGTCAATTCAAAGACCTACTCGTGCAAGAGATTACCTCCGTCTTGAAAGTGGGACAAACCTATACTTTCTCTGCGTGGATGAAAGTCCAAGGAACATTGACGTGGATATTCTCGGGAGTAGAGTTCGCCGAAGCCCCCAAAGTGAACGGCGTGCAAACGGGTAATGCGAGCGGTGCGGGTGAAATTCCCGAAAACAAGAAGTCGTGGGAGTACGAGCGCGTGACCGTTACATTCAAAGTGAAGACGATCACCTCGTCGAGACAGTACTTCTATATCCGTGCTTGGGGCGAATCTTCGTTGAACATTGCAGACCCGAAGTTAGAAGTTGGAGCGATTGCCACCCCGTGGTGTTCCTCCGAGCGTGATCTTCGCGCCGATTACCGCGAACTGCGCTTTGCCGTTAACGGATCACCCACGCAGCCGCCTGCGATTTCGTCCGACAGACGAACGCCCGACGGGTGGAACATCGCGCAGCCCGTTGTCGGAGTAGGGCAATACCTGTGGATGACCTCTGCAACGGTGAGCCGCTACGAAACGGCGCTACTCGACCGCTGGAGCACGCCGACGCGCATAACGCCCGAAGACGGAAAGAACGGCCGCGACGGCGCAGCCCCTGCCATGGTGTATCGTGACACATGGAACGCGTCAAAAGAGTATTACGGCACGATGCACCGCCGCGACGTTGTATTTCACAACGGGGCGTACTACATTGCGAGAACCGATGCAGGTACGTTCCGCGGTGTCGTTCCCACGGACAAATCGAAGTGGAACGACTTCGGCGCGAGTTTCGAGAGCGTGGCCACGCAGTTGTTTCTCGCCGAGCACGCGAATGTGGGGCGGTGGATTTTGAGCGACGGCAATTTGGTTTCGGATTTAGAAGACACGCGGACGCACATCAAACTGAACGCACGGGACAACGAGATATGGTTGCATTCGGCAGCCGTTGATTCCGCCCCCGCAGGTGTGCAAAATGTAACGGGAGACGTTGTATTGGCGGCGCGGTCGGGAGGTCTCGGGACTTCTTTTTCATTTCGAACGAATACAAAGACGTACAACGCACGAACCTCTCTGTCTTGGCAAGGCGTATCGGCCGACATTGACCACGTTCCCGACCCACGCGCCCCTCGTGATGAAAGGCGCGAAGCAATTTCGGGAAGAATGACACGCGCAGACAACGGAATTGCGATCGGAGTCGCGGGATATGCGATAAATCAAGGGAACGGCGAAGCGTTCGGCGGGTATTTCGTCAATCTTAAAGCCCTCGGCCTTGTCGTTAATTTGAAGCGTGTAGGCGAACAAAACAATAATGCCGTGTCGCTCACCTTGTCGGATACACGCGTCGTCGGGCTGCACGACAACGGAAACGTCGACGTGCGTTTGCCTGCGAAGGCATCCGAAGGACAAACGATTGTCTTTACACAAGTAGGGCGCGGCACAATGAAGATTCTCCCTCCCGTTGGAGAGTCGAACCACCGATTCGGCAACTACTCCGAGCGCATTCTTTCCGAGTGTAGCGTCAATCGAAGTAAAACAGTTCGCCTTACTCTCCTCCGAAACGTCAACATCGGGAACGAGCGCGGCATCCATCTTTGGATCGTAGAAGAATAACCCTCACAGAAACTAAATATGAAATGCGAAATGCAAGAAGTTTTAATCCGTTATGCTGAACAGCATCTTTACTTACACATTGTCCTCATCACCCTTTGTGCCGCCGCAATTCTCGTGGCGATGGGCGTCGATCTCTTTTTCGGTATTCGCAAAGCACACGAACGCGGACAGCCCACGACATCGCGAGGGCTGAAGATGACAAGCCGAAAGGCCGTGAAATATCTTGTCCCGTTCCTCGTCCTTACACTCATCGACATTATCGGCACAGCGGTCTTTTCCGCTCCCTACCTTTCGATGGCGTGGGCTGGCTACTGCTTGCTCTGCGAGTTCAAGAGCGTACGCGAAAAGGCTTGGGAGAAAGAGGAAATCGACAAACAAAATCGAATCGTACAAACGACGATTTCGGAGGGTGATTTGGAGAAGGCCGCGAAGAAGTTTGTAACGGCATTCTTTGCCGAAGCCGAGAAACAAGGTTTGCCCGTAAATACACAAGATCAAGTCCCCGAAAACGCAAAACAATGACCATGAGCGACGTATCATGTACCCAAAAACGGGAAATCGGGTACATGACAAGCGCACATTAAGCTCGTAAAAACCAAAACAACAGACAAATGCAAATCCTTATTCAACGCCACGCCCTGAAGGCAGGTTACACCATCGGGCGCATGGAAATCAACGGAAAATACTTTTGCGACACGCTCGAAGACACCGACCGCGGTTTGTCGGACGAGATGTCAGAAGACGAAATCGCCGCGCTCAAAGTGAAGGGCGCGACCGCCATTCCCACCGGCACGTATCGCATCGACATGCAGACGCGTTCCCCTCGTTTTGGGCGCGTTCTCCCTCGTCTTCTCCGCGTGAAAGGTTACGCCGGTGTATTGATCCACGCGGGCAACACGGCCGCCGACACCGAGGGCTGCATCCTCGTCGGCGAAAATCGAGAGCGCGGCAAGGTGCTCAACAGCCGCGCCAAGTTGGAACGCCTGCTTGTCCTCCTCCGCGAAGCACAAGCCGCGGGCGAAGAAATCGAACTTGTTATTACACGTTCCGCGACCAACTGACGAGCATTCCTCGGTAGTTCGCCCCGCGCGTCAATTCTTTCCGTTTAGTGGGATAAGCCCGCCGACCTTTCCGAGGAAGTCCTCGAAATGGGAGTCCCGATAAAACGAACTCACAAGGATTTCTTATAAGTTCAAATGCGTAGCGTCAATTCTTTCCAAAAATCGGGAAATTGGAAAGAAATCATCTGATTTCGGGCGACAAGAGCGCGCAAAGCATTCCAAATCGCTCCAATCCTTTCCAACCCTTTCCAAATTGGAAAGAATTGACCACAAGCGCAAATACGTTTTACTCTCAAATCTTCATCAAATGAATAAGAATGCCCCCTCTCCGATGCCCAACGATTGGCTATTTCTTTTGCTCGTTGCGCTTGGCGCAGTGTGTTTCTCCGTCGTCTTGACGCTGCTTGCAAGCTGCACGACGACCCGAATCGTAGAACGCCGCACCACGCGCACCGACACCCTCCGCATTGTGCAGCGCGACACCCTCCGCGAACTGAGCACCGTGTACGATAGCGTTTTTCTCCACGACAGCGTCTATTTTGATGGCGCTACACTCGTGAAGGAGCGCAACCGCGACCGCCGGCACGTTCGCCGCGACACGGGCTGGCGTTCGCGCGTGGACGATCGGAGCGCGTCCACCCACTCCACGGAATCACACAAAGAGAAGACGGCAACCGCCCCGTGGTGGTACGACTGGCGGCTGTGGGCTCTTCTCGGTATTGTCACGTCGTTTGTCGTTCTCAGGCATGTGTTGCGGAGATAAAGAAAAATCTGTACCTTTGTAGTCGACTATTGTTTTCATGGTGTAATAGGTTTTGCCCCGAGTGCTTTTGCATTCGGGGCTTTACCTTTTTCGTGCGCTCACGAAAAAGGTCTTGTGCTTTCCGTAAATACGTCCAAAACGCGTCCAAGATTAGGGCGAATTGCCCCGTTTCTTGAACGCGTTTCGTTTGTATGTAGCTGGTCTGCAACTGATTGGAAAAAGTCCAAAAGAAGTCACCGTTTATCGAATAGCGACATCGCTTCTGCCTTTGCCGAGTTGGCGATGTCGATGTATGGTTTCATCGCGCTGTAGTCGCTGTGCCCCGTCCACTTCATTACGATATTCGCCGGGATTCCCATCATAAGGGCGTTGCAAATAAAGGTTCGCCGACCGGTGTGCGTCCCAACAAAGGCGTATTTCGGCCGCGTGTCCTCGATACGCTCTCCTCCTTTGTAGTACGTCTTTGTTATCGGAGCGTTGATCTCACATAGTTCGCACAATTCGTGCAGACGCTTGTTTGTCTTATTATTGCTTATTCTTGGGAATACATATTCTTCATCTACTCCTCTGTAGCGATTGAGTATTTCAAAGGCGTATTTGTTCAACTCTATTGTAATAGTAGAAGAGGTTTTTATTGTTGTGATTGTAATTGTTTTTTCCGACACACTCGACCACTTCAAATTCTGCATATCAGAGAAGCGCAAAGAGGTGAAACAGCAGAAGCAAAAAGAATCTCGTGCAATCTGGAGACTCTTCGTTGTCACCCCAATTCGGGATAAGCAAGGGTTGTTTTTTGCCTTAAAATAGTTTCGACAAA
>ERZ1674045.39-NODE-39-length-79985-cov-12.943951_pt1 | contig 79985 bp, 63 predicted proteins | sample MGYA00581131_ERZ1674045 | MGnify/ENA primary metagenome ERZ1674045 (study PRJEB41354, sample SAMEA4873299) | human saliva metagenome | biome: human-associated habitat [ENVO:00009003]; feature: mouth environment [ENVO:08000002]; material: saliva material...
GTTTTGTTGTCTGTTAATGAACTCTCTTAATTTTTAGCAGGCTTTTCATAGAAAAGAAAAACATTTAACAGAAAAACCAACTCTCCCCATGATTTAGAGTTGGTTTTTTTGGACAGCTAAGTTTCCCTAGCTGTTGAATATTTCATAATTTTGGCAATAATTAGCTATTACCTCATTATTAACTTGAGCAATACTACTCAAACCCATTTTGTTTTTTAATTCTTCCAAAGAGAAAGGTTTATCTAAATCAAAATATAATTTAAATTTCTCTACAGGTTGAAGTGATTGTCTTACTGTAAGAGAGTCTATTCCTCCTCACCAAGCAAGATTGTGCTTATAGTTCATTTCTGCAACTCAAACCTTTCCTTGAGCATTATCTACTCCACCAATATAAACTACATGCCCATATACTCACCATCAATCACCATAAGCAACTGCTATCATATTGTTTTTTATTTTTCCTTGTTGTAAATTCTCTCTACTTCAGACTACAGGACAAAATCTAGGCAAAGCATCTGAATATCCACCAAAGGTTTTTTTTGCATGATAAATTGTTCCTTGAGTACAATTAACTGCTCATCTGCTCACTGGAAATCTTCACACATGTATTCCATTATATAAACCATATTGCAACCCTCAATATGAAGCCCATTGATCTCATCCATTTAATGAATATCGACAAGAGGTTAATCCTTTGTTAAAAAATTTATTTAACATATTAGCTCATCGCACACATTGACCAGTTAATCCATTAGGAGAGCCTCAATAATTAGAGAGGTTAAATTTTCCATATCTTACTTTTAAGAGCTTACATTGCCTAATTTCTTCTGGAGTTCAACCTTGCTTATCACAAGCAAAAACATCATCAGACCAAAAATCCACAATATCCCAAACATCATTGATTTGAGCTTGATTTGCAAAGTGAAGATAACTATCTAATAAATCTTCTAAAGCTTTTATGGTACCTAATATTTCTTTTATCCTTTCTTTCTTATCCTTATAACTCTCTTGAGCTTCTTTTACTTCTCAAAAATCAACTTCTCTTTCTGCTTGGGTATTCTTGAGGTTTATTTTCAATTCTCCTACCAATTGGTTAATATAAGTTTTAAACTCTCACCAATTATTTCTTTTCTTTATTGCTTTGATAACCTCTTCACATTCACTTCCCTCTTCACAAGCAATTTCATCTAATCCCATTTTAAACCAATCCCATTCTATCTTTTTTATTGCCTCATCAGAAACACTATTGCTAGCCTCCCTCATTCATTTTAAGGTTGATTTAATAGTTTCAAAATGTTCTTTCTCTTGTTGATAAGTGAAATAATTATAGCCTATGATAGATAAATATTCCTCTCCATTTAAAGCAAAATACTCATTAGCATTGTGCATATATAAATGGTTTTGTTTAATAAACTTTCCCAAAAGAGATAAATGTTTTAATCTGAAAGCTTCTCAAAAAGCATAACTGTCAGCCAAAAGCTTCTCATCAATCTCATCTATTTGCTTTTCAATATTTAGAGAACTAAATTTATTGAATAACTCTTTCATTTTTTGATTATGTTCTATTTCTTCCAAAAGAAACTCTAATTTTTTATTAAAATCCTTTTTCATAATAGTGAAATCATATTGTTCTTGTCTTATCTTTGCTCTTTGTTGAAGGGTTAAACTTTCTTCATCTAAAACATTACTTAAAGGAGATATGAACTGCATTAAAATTGCCAAATTGTACAATCAAGGAATATCTAGCTCTTGTAAAGTTTGATAATCATAGTAATAATTTTCAAACAATTGATTAAGGGTGTTGCTCTTAAGATAATATCTATACAAGGTCAAAAACTTTAAATCTTGATCTTTTACTAACTCTGTTTGAAAAGTTTCAAATTTATTATTTTTTGCATTGAGATCATAGGTCTGCATATCTCTAAAAAATATTTTAGCTCATTGTTTTGCTTCATCTGTTCTTAGCTCCAAGAGATTAACAAACCTCTCTCAATCATTTCCAACCATATCATACAAAGCCTCAATTGTCCAAATTTTCCAAATCTTTCTCAAAGATATGTTATCTCCTAATTTTTCCTTAGGAAAAGTGTCTATTTTCTTAGCAATAATTTTTTGATAATTTTGGAATTTTTTACTCTTCATAAAATCAATTATATTTTCAATGTTTTCTGTGTTCCAATTCTCATTTTTATGTAAACTTGGTGCTAAAAATTTGAGCAACCAATCATAATCTTTTTTCTTTTCTAAAGCTTGAGGAAAAGCTCAATAAGAACTCTTGAAAAATACATTTTTTTCTCCTTTGTTTTCTTTCATCCATTGTTTTATCTCAATATCTATGCTTTCATTTGTTTTCAGAGGATTAAAAAAGCTATTCTCATTGGCATTACTGTATAAGAAAAATGAATTAAATGCTTTCTCCATACTAACAAATTCTTCCACACTTGTTGTCTCTGGAACAGGACTAAATAAAGTTAATATTGGGTTGATTGAAGTTTCAGATATTTTGTTATATTCCTCTTGAATGAGAGGTTGCTTTTGAATATAAGGATGCAATATATCATATTTTTCTTTTTCAAACTCCACTCACAACTGCTTTTTTGCTTTCTCTACACTTTTTAATTTCTTAACTAATAGCTTTTTATTAGCTTTTGGAATATAATATTGCTTAGGTAAAAGTTCTAAGGTGTCTTTTTGTGCTTTTTCTTCTATATTCTCTTGCTCACTATCATCTCTAATAAGTTGTTGCAAAACATCTTGATATTTGCTATTCCATTGTTTTTCTAATAAGGATTTTTCTTGTTCAATATTGTGTAAATATTGTGAAAAGTTTGTGAATAATAATTGATTAGCCAAATCCCATTTTCTTAATTGATTTTGATATTCATTATGCACAACATTTTTCCATTCAAGGTCTTTATGTTCATATAAATAGCTTAGCTTTTCAGTTCAAGACTCTAAAAAGAAATTCCCCTTAAGCAACTGATACAATCATTCTTCATCAATAGTTGTTTCCTCTTTTTTTTCTTTCACTTCTTCCTTTTTGTCTTCAGGTTGTTCATCTATTTTTTCAGTTTCATTTTCTTTAATTTCTTCTTTTTTAACTATTTCTTCCTCATTTGTTTCTTCTTTTTCTACAATAGGCAACTCATAAAGTTTTAGTTGGAGTTGTTGTAAAATATTTGAGGCAAAAATTTCACTTTTCTTGAGGTTTGGTTGCCCTTCTCCTTCAGAAAAATAAGGGGTAATAGATAATTTCACTTTAATGGTTTTAGCTTTAGCAATGCTTTCTTTCACTCCAGTAAGTTTTAATTCTCCATTTTTACCAATCTCTAAGTTTTCTCTTAAATAAATGTTTTGAAGAGTATAACACAATTTAAAGTAATTTTTGAAATAATAAGCTCCTTTATATCCTTTGTTTAACACTCAAAATCAGTTATTTACTTGGATAGGGTCTACAAGACAAACCTTAAGCTCTTGAGGATTTGTATTATAACCTTTGAAATGTTTCTCAATGTTTATTTTTTCTTTAGAAATAGCAATTGAGAGCTTGTCAAAAAAGTCATTTAAAGAACTTTCTTTATAAGCAAATACTTTTATTGGAGAAATTCCAGTATATCCTAATTCAATAGCCTTTTTAGTAATATCTATTTCTTGAGGGGTTGTGTTGTTTTCATCTTCAGTTTTAGTTTTATCAATCAAAGTCTCATTGAAAGATAAGAACAACTCATTAAGAGAATCATAATCTTTAATGGTTGCAGTTACATTTGCCTCTTGAAAAGGATTTGAAATGAGAAGATACTCATACATAGGGTCTGTGGTATATTCATTATAGCTGGTATTAGTTTTAGTAAGATAATATTTTCAAGAAATAAAAGCTTTTAAAACTTTTACTTTTGATAATTCCTTTAAGACATTAAGTTGAAAATTTTCTTGATAAGTAGCATCTTTGTTAGGCTTAGGTGTTTGATAAAGCCAAGATTGATGTTTTTCTGCTACCTTTAAACCTTGAGAAGTAAGTAAACCTTTTTGACTATAAACAAAGTTTTCTGAAAGGGTTTTTAAAGTGTTTTCTCAACAATAATTTTCCATAAATTCATCAAATGATTTTTTATATTTTTCATTGGTAGATTTAAAAAGTGGGTCTTTCTGCAAACCTTGCAAATACCATTTATCTCATTGTTTGAAAAGAAAATCTTGTTTGTCAAAAAGATAACTATCTCATAAGCTTGGTGCTATATTGTCTTTCTTTTCAAAAGGGAGAAGTAAATCATCATTAAAGGCTAGAGGTATTTTTGTATTCAATAAATGCTCTATATTGTTTTTTTGGTCTTGAGTAAGAGTATCCCCAATGGTTTTATAGCTACAGAATTGAGAGAAAGTAGGTACTAAAGCAAGAGCATTATAATTAGTAGATAATTTTTCTCAATTAGATATTCATTGTGAAAGGCTTGTTAAAGAAAGATCAAGAGATTGTGTTTCTGGAAGAGTAGGAAAAACTGTTGAAGAATTTACAAGAGAAATAAGGGGTTGAATAGAAGTTTCAGAAAATAAAGTTAATATGAAAAAAACAACTCCCATAATAAATAAAATTATTGAGAGCATAAGTCAAACAGGCAAAAGTTTCCAAAATAAAACAATCAATCACTTTGAAAATAATGAAAAATATTTCATTACCTTATTTAATGTTTTAAGGAATTGGTTTTGCTTGTTATTGGATTGGAAGTCATGGGGAGTCTTCATAATCCAAACAAAAAAATAAATGCTTGTCTTTTTATAGCACAAAAACAAAAAGCCTCCATTTTTGAGGCTTTGTTTTAATGAGACATAACATCTATCCAATTGTTTATTTCTTCTTTTGAAAACTTCTCAAAGAGCTTAAATTGCTCTATTTGTTTAAGGAGATAATCTTTTTTGTTTGGCACATTTTCAATATCAACAAGATAGCTATTTAACAATGCTTTATTTTTGAATGTAGCATCTCAATGTTTCTCCCAAAAATTATCATTCAAATCTGTTTTCAATTGTTTTAAAAACAAAGCATAAGAACATTGCTTTAACTTTCTTTCTCTTTCCTCTGTGCTTCAAAAATATAATCCCCAATTAATATTTTTACACTCTTGTTCTTCAGATAATTTTCTTTGTTTTATTCATCCATTTTTAGTAACATATTCTTGAGCTTTATTTTGGAATTGCTCCAAATCCAACAAATATTGATATTCAGAATAGAGCATTAATATTTCATTCAAATTTTCTCCTCATTGAGTTACATTAAACAACAAGCTTTTTTTGATATTTTCAATTTCTTTATCAAGAAAATTAAATTTGTCTACCATAGTGTTTTTAAGTGTTTCTGGAGCAAACAAAATATTTTGAATGGCATTATCATATAGGTTAACCATCAAAAACAACCATCAAAAAAAGATGCAAACTAAAAGAATTATGGGTTTAATTATTGTTTTCATCTTTTAAACTTAAAGAATTAAAATTCTAAACAAAAACAATTATAATCATTTTTTCAAAAAATGCAAAAATTTTACTTTAAAAAACAAAAAATAACTATATAGAGAAAAAGAAAGGATATAGTTTAATGGCAAAACTTCCAGTCTCCGAAATTGGTAATAGGGGTTCAAATCCCCTTATCCTTGAATTTACAAAATTATCTTTCAATAAAAACTATGGAGTCATTAGAAACTAGATTAGCTAGGTTAGAAGAGGCATTTCTATCACATGGGGGGGGGTAAAACCTTATTCCCTAGAGGATTTGTTTGAAATCAAACCAAGTAAATATTACAAAATAACAAATGATTTATTGTTGGAAAATGATTGAGTTGTCCCTGTTATTAGCAACACTAATGTGTCAAACTGAATTATGTGATACTCAAATCAACCTAGTTTAAATGAATGAAACATCTTAACTTGTTCTGATACTACTATTTGAGCTGATACTATGTTTTATCAAGAAAAAGCTTTTATTGGCTATTCTCATATTCAAACTTTAATCCCAAGAGGAAAATTTAATAAATTGATAGCAATGTATATTATTTCATTAGTTAGAAAAGCTACTTGAAAGACTTACAGTTATTGAACAAAATTTAACAGAAAAGCTATATGAAATACAATCATTCATCTTCCTACCCTATCAAATTGAGAGCTAGCCTATGACTATATGGAGAGCTATATCAAAGAGATTGAGAAATACCATATTGAAGAATTAAGAGAATATCATATCAAGGAGATTGAGGCTTACCTTAAATCCACTGGATTGAGTGATTATAATCTCTCAAAAGATGAGGTGGAAAGCCTGAAAACTATTAGTATGGGGGGGGTAAAAAGTGTAGATTAGATGAGCTTTTTGATACTAAAGAATGGGTTTATGGTAAAAATAGACAATATGAAACTATCTTTTCAGAGAATGTTGATTGATCTATACCTGTGATAAGTTGAACAACTACTAACAATTGAATTAACTTTTACACAAGAGATAAACTTTGAGATAATGAGTTATTTGAAGAAGAAATAACAATAAACACTAGGTGAGATGCTTGAAAAGCTTTCTATCATAGTTGAAAATTTGCTTTAGCTAATAACATCTTAGTACTTAAGTTAAGAGGTTTAAATAAATTTCATAAATTATATTTAGCCACTTGTTTTTCAAAGCTAAGATATGGTGGTTATAACAATTACCCAACTATAAATTCACTTAAAGAAGATTTAATCTCCCTTCCAGTGAACTCTGATAATCAAATCAATTATCCTCTCATTGAAACCTATATCAAAGCTATTCAGAAATTAGTAATTAAAGATTTGGTAGATAAAGTGAATGAGAAATTGGAAACTTATAAAAACATTCTTTAAAAGAAAACTCTCTAAACAGAGAGTTTTTTATTTTTCAAAGAGTTCTTGCCATTTTTCCTTAATTATTGCTACTACTCATCTTCCTTTTTTAATCATTGAGAAAGCACCAATTAAAACAAGCATTGCTATAATAGCAATAATTATTTTCCCAAGCTCTCAAGACATTTTAGTCCTTCTTAAGAGCTAAAACCCAAGTAGTCTACCAAGCCAAGACTTCTTTTCTCCTTCTTTCTCATTTGAAGAGTAATTCTTATCTTTTCCTTTAATTCCAATATTAGCTTCATCAATTTGAATATTTTGCTTTTTTTCTTGTTGAGATTTAATTTCTTTTGCCTCTTCCTCTGAAATTCAAGAAATTTTCACATCATCATCCATACCTAATCTACAATAATTAATAAGTCCAATATAAGTTGCTGTTTCTTCTTCAGCTATTTTAAAATATACCTTTTCTCTTGTAATTTCATAATCTAAAATTTCTCAATTTTGTTTTAAAGATTCAAATTCTTGAGCAATATATCTTTGAATTTCTTTTCTAGAAACCACAATATCTCAATGTGGAGTTTTAACTAAATAATGTTCTTGTTCAGTGTCTTTATCTAAGAAAACATCAATGGTTTTTGAAGTAATCTCTTCTGCTGCTTTATCAACAATAACCTCTACTTCATGATTCTTTTTATTTTGAGTATTCCCCTTCTTCTGAATTGATGCCATAAATAACATACTTTAAAAATCTAAAATTTAATTGCTATTTTTAATATATATTTTATTTATTAATTTCTTTGATAGTCCTCATTTGAGGTTTTGCCTCTCTCTTATCCTACAAGCCTCCCCCTTGCTTGCATCCCTATGTTTTCAAGTTTTTGCCTTTGTTCTTAGAGCTTTTTTTTCTCTTTTGTCAAGCTCTTTTTGAATATATTCCACTTCTTTCCCTTGCATTTTAAGCTCAAATTATTAAATTAAAAATAATATTCTATTTTTATATATTTTTTTCAATTAAGCTATATAAAAAGATAGAAGAAAAAAGGGAGTAGTTTAATGGTAGAATCCTGGTCTTCGGAACCAGTGGTGTAGGTTCAATTCCTGCCTCCTTTGAATAAAGCTTATAATCTAAATTTTTGTGGTTAAAAGATAAAAAGAAAATAGATATTTAGATTTAGAAATGCTTTCCAAAAACATTCTAAGATAATAAATTATCTTCTAAAACTTTGTTAATTATATTTGTGGTATTTTTTAGAAGATATTACCATTACATAGGTTTAAAAACAAAAAAGATATATAAATTAAAATGCATGATTATGAAAGAAAGACATGTTACTGACTGGATTGTGTTTATAGCAACTATGGCTATGATCACTGGTAGTCTTATTTTGTTTGCTTTGGCTTGGGTAAAACTACCAGAGACACAAACAACAGATAAGAGTGTTGAACAAAAAGATAGTGTTCTTTTTGTAGATCCCCCTGTTCAGATGCAGGTTGTTGATTCTCTTCAACCTACAATCAAAAAAGAATTAGCTATTAACTAATTCTTCAATTACTCTCAAAAAAGAGGACAAGAAATGCTTGTCCTTTTTTTCTATTAATTTGATCTATTGATAACTTTAAATGATATTCATCCATTCTCCCAACTTGAAGTATGAGGAATATGAGTATGTCCACAAAAGAAAGTCACTGTTTCTAGATTTGGAAAATTTTCTCTATTCAATCTACTTAACAATAACCTAAAGTAATATTCATCTATATTGAAATAACTATTTAATGCATCTTTCTGATATTTCATAACTCTCTCTAAATCTTTTTCTGTGATATGATGGTTTATTTGATACTCCTTCTCAAATTCTTTAGAAAACACATTGAAAGGGAAATGGGTCATTATTTCAATATGCTTTGTTGGGTTTTTTAGATTTTTATCTCTTCAGATAACATTAAAACTGCTCATCAAGGTGAGAAAACCATACAAGAAGAAAAATTGAGTTATGTAATAAAATTCTCTTATTGAAGGCTCTTTCTTCTCAACTAGTTCCTTCCTTATATATTCAAAATCCTCAATCAAAGGGATTAAATCAGGAGCATAATAACCAACAGAATCAAACCAATTTTCAAAAATTTCCAAATGGCTTAATCTCCCCAAAGCTCAATTTTTGTAATTTTGAAAGAGATAATTTTTATCATTAAGCATATTAAGAGGCTCTAGTTGTTTATTTGTGATGTTTTTGTTAAACTTTCAAAGATAAGGAGCAAATAAAGTATTACCCATTAGAAGAACACCATCCCCCACAATTTGTATTGAGTTATTAATTTTTTGAATACTTGCTTCAGGAAATATTAAAGAAAATCCTCCTTCATACAAATCTCTCACAACTCTCATACTTTCAAATCTTTCTGGAAAATTCAAAAATCTGAATTCTTTTGGGTAACTTATAATATTCTTTTCTATAACAAAGCCATAATATTCTAGAAATCCAATAAACTCAAGTTGAAGTTCATTAAAAGACTCTTTATTCATTCAACTGGCAAATACATAAGAATAAGTATCAAATTTTTCATCATTTGTATTAAGGTAAAACTCATGATTTCCATAAATATATTTTATTGACTTCACAACTAAACCTTTTTCATCTACAAACTTTCTTATGAGAAAAAGATGTGCCAACCAATTTAGAAAGAGATTTTGTCAAACTCCATAGGATACATAAGAAAACATATCACCACCTAAATAAAGAGAAATTTCTTTATCTTGCTTATTTTGAATAAAAAGTCCATCTTCTAACCTTTGGAAAAACTCTTCTTTTCCCCAACTACAATATAAGTTCATAAAATCCCTATATTCTGGATGAAGATCAGTTATGAATAATTTATTCATTATTTTTTTGAAAAAATTAAAGGTTTTTTATATCAAAAATTATATTCATTTTTCTAAAAAATGCAAATTGAAAAATCAAAATTAAACATTTGCTTTTTTTGGAAAATTAATTATAATAACTGAAATATTTAACCCCTTATAAAAGAAACACAATGGAAATCAAATTTTTAAAGCAACCTATTTACACCTCCAATTATTTCATTGCTAACAATGCCAATTATGGAGAATGATTTATAGGCTCTTATGGTTGAGCTTGAATGTTTAACACCATTAAGAAAAATAAACTGTATTGAGGATTTTTCTTTTTTCTAGTAGTTAATAATCTTGGAGGAATTAAGCAACTTGCAAGACTTGCAGTGAAATTTAATTCACTTAATAATATTGAAAAAATCAATAAACTCATTACTTTGGCAAATCAAAGATATTTCTTTGAAACACAAAAAGAGCCAAAGGATTGAATTTGTGGGACTATTGCACTAAAGGGGTTTTCAGTAGCAATGCTTACTTTGGAAGATGTGGAGGAATTGAAGAAAGATAAAGATTTTGAATTATATCAAAGCAATCTTAATCTTTTTCAAGGTTTCTATCCAAATGATTTTATGGAATCTCTTGATTTAGGTCTTCCTTCTTTAGTCTTCCCTAATGAGTTTATTGCTAGCATTTCTTATCTTCATAAGATTGAAAAGGTTTTGCAACCAACAGTAAAAAATTCAAAATCAACCACCAAACTTTTCAAAGACTACACTTATCTCTCTACATTAAAAACTCTTATTCAAAAAGATTTTGAGTTTCATGTAAATAATATTGCACAAAGAGGTATTGCAGTTGCAAAGTGAGTGTTTTATTCTCTAAATAATCTTGATTTCAAAAAAGAGCTACAGTTTGCTTACTTTCAAAAAATGAATTCTTATTTCAAATATATTCAAGATTTTTCTTCACTCCTTACAGATATTCAACAAGCTAATGTTCATGCAACACTATACCCCCTTTCTAATGTGTGGGTAAATGAAACAACAAGCTTTAATCAAATGCTTGAATATGCAAAAGATAAAATAGATGAGCAATCTTATATCTTACTTGAATGAATAAAATCTCATCTTCAATGAGGACAACAAATTGAAAATCATGACTTTTTTCAAACAGATATTGAAAAGCCTTTAAAATATCCTCAAAATCTTTTCAAGCCTAGTTATTGATATGATGGTTTGCCTGATTTTCTTTTCAATACTAATGCTAAATATAGATGGGACAATGAAAAAGAAACTCTTATTAAGCCCTTGTTTGAGCAAAACAAACATTTCAAAAATGGGAATGAAGATGACAATATCTTAAGATATATTGCATATAGAGGGTTTATTGAAAGATGTTTGCAAATTCCAGAATTTGATTTTATGCAAGATAAGGAAGTTGCTAAAAGATTTCTTCAATTGTGGTCTAAAATCCCTAAACAATATGAGCAACTCTTTGAAGACTCTAAAAAGAAAATTGAAGAACACACTCTTGATTTGATTGAATTTAAACATAATTTGCTAAACTATCTTGATGAAGATCAGAAAAAATGTTTAGATAAATTTTGAGATAAAGTACTTAAGTATAAATCATCTCTCCCTAGAGGGAAAAGGGTTCAAGATGAGAATTGAAAAAGCCATAGAGAACCAGTAGAAGAAAATGTAAAAAAGGATTATGCACTCACTTTTGCAGAATATATTCTTCAAATTGAATATGAATTTTTCACTATTGCTTACCTTAACTTTTCAGGGTATTTCAATATTACTTTTGATTACATTCTCTTTGCTAAGCTCCATAATATTGCAGTTTGACCTGGTAGATGATCTGCAGCTGGTTCAATTATAGCTTATCTTACCTATATTACAGATATTGATAGTATTCAATATGATTTGCTTTTTGAAAGAATGCTTCATATTCTTAAAGACCCTTATGATGTTCCAGATGTGGATTCTGATTTTGCACCAGATGATAGATATACTATTATTGAATATGTAAAAAAGAAATTTTGAGAAAACAATGTTGCTCATGTAGGAAGTTATCTTTCCACTTCCCTCAAAGGAATGATTAAAGACCTTACTAGAGGTTGATCAGTTCCTTATGAAAATATCAATATGATTACTAAAGCTTTAGGAAGTAAAGATGATGAAGTACAAAGCAATTTTAATCAAATGCTTGAATATTATGAATGAGCTGATGTAGATTTGCCTTGAGATGTGATAGCAATTCTTGGGAAATGGAAAGCACAACTTAAACCCATGCTTCAGATTGTGAAAGAGCTTACTGGGTATCCAAAAATTCCAGGTATTCATGCTTGTGGAGTCATTATCTCTCCAGTGCCTATTGAAGTATTAAGTCCTTGTAGATATTTGCCTGAAAACAAAGCTAAGATTTGATATTTTGATAAAAATGAAATGGAAGCTTGAGGTCTGCTTAAGTATGACTTTTTGGGACTTAATAATATGCAAATTATCAAAAGAACTATTCAATCAATCCTATGGAAAACACCTGAATTAAGAAAAAAATATAATATCAATATTCTTGAAAAAGAAGAAGAGAGAACTTCTGAAGATTGGGATAATCTTGATTGGTATGCAATGTACTATGATATTATTAACTCTATTGGAAAAGATGATGATGATGTATATGAAAATGTGTTTCAAATGGGGAACTCAACTGGAGTATTCCAATTTGAATCAGATGGAATGAGAAGAGTGTTGAAAGGTATCAAACCTGATTGTATTACAGAATTAGGTGATCTTAATGCTCTCTATAGACCTTGACCTATGCAATATATTGATGATTATAAGTGAGGTAAGCTTGAAGGAACAACTCTTTCAATCTATTCTGAAGGATTTATTCAGGAAATGGAGGATAAATATGGGAAAGAAGAAACTATGAAAAATGTGGCTTTCTTTGAAGAAGTATGGTCTAGTATTTCATTGAATACTAAAAATATTCTAGTATATCAAGAACAACTTATGAGTTTCTTTAATAAATTGGGACACTCTTATACTGATGCTGACTTCATCAGAAAAATCTTCTCAAAAATTAAAGGAGGTAAAAAATCATTTAAAGACTTGGAGAAATATTACAACAAAACTATCACAATTCTTAATGAGAAGGGAATTAAACAAGATTTCTTTGATTATATCTACTATGAAATCCTTGTAGATTGGGCTTCCTATGGTTTCAATAAATCCCATTCTGCTTGTTATTCAGTAATTGCTTATATCACTGGTTGGCTTAAAGCTAAATATCCTTATCATTTTTATTCAACTCTCCTTAGAGATTTTGAAAGTGAGCCAACTAAAGTAGCAAAGATTATCAATGAAATGAATATCTTAGGAATTGATATTGTTTGACCTAACCTTATGACTTCATTGAAACATGCAATTTTGAAGAACAAATAGCTGATTTAAAGCAAATTGATATGGATAAAACTAAATCATATTTAAGAAAAGTTCTTCAAAACATAAACCATAGATAGTTTAATGTTAAAAAGAGACAAAATTGTCTCTTTTTTGTTATGTGGTATAAATATTCATTTTAAATATCTTTCATCTCTTATTTTCATTTTGGAGATGGTGCTACCTAGTGTTTTTAGATGCTAAAAATAGCATTTGATATTTTCAAATCATTCTTTGGTCATAAATTTTAATTTAATGAGGGATTCTTTTCTGCTATTAAAAACAGCTTGAGGCAAATTTTTATCTCAATAATACAAAAATTTTATGTCAATCAATGTAAGAAAATTTGTTTATGACAACATTACTCCTTATCTTTGAGATGCTTCTTTTCTTTCTTGACCTACAGAAAGAACTAAAGAACTTTGGGAAGAAGTTAAGAGATGTTTGAAGGAAGAAAGACAAGGGAATGGATTGAGGTCTGCTGACCCTGAAACCATTTCAACCATCACTTCACATAAACCTGGATACATTAAAAAGGAGCTTGAAACTATTGTAGGGCTTCAAACTGATGAACCTTTGAAGAGAGCAATTAAACCTTTTGGTTGAGTGAGAGTGGTAGAAAATGCTCTTAAAGAAAGAGGCATTGAACTCTCCCCTAGAGTAAAAGATATTTTTCATTATGCAAAGAGCCACAATGATGCAGTGTTTTCTGCTTATGATAAGGAAATTAGACTCTATAGATCAAAACATATTGTAACTGGGCTTCCAGATAACTATGCAAGAGGGAGAATTATTGGAGATTATAGAAGACTTGCTCTTTATGGTGCAAATGCTTTGATTGAGGCAAAAAAGAAAGATTTTGAAAATGTTTCTGGTGATATGACTGATGAAAAAGTAAGACTTAGAGAAGAAATTTCTATGCAAATTTCAGCTCTCAAAGATATTGTTGCAATGGCAGGAAGTTATGGATTTGATGTATCTAGACCAGCAGAAACAGCTCAAGAAGCAATCCAATGGACTTACTTTGCATATCTTGCAGGTATTAAAGAACAAGATGGAGCTGCAATGTCTCTTGGTAATGTATCTTCATTTCTAGATATTTACATTGAAAGAGACCTCCAATCAGGAAAAATTACAGAAGAAGAGGCACAAGAAATGATTGATCACTTTGTGATGAAACTTAGACTAGTAAGACATCTTAGACCAGGAGCTTATGATGAAATCTTTGGTGGTGATCCTACTTGGGTAACTGAATCTATTGGAGGAATGTTTCATGATTGAAAAACAAAAGTTACTAAAACTTCATTTAGATTTCTTCAAACTCTTTATAACTTATGAGCATCTCCAGAGCCAAACCTAACAGTGCTTTGGTCAAATGCTTTGCCAGAAGGATTTAAAAAGTTCTGTTCTCAAGTTTCTATTGATACTTCATCTATTCAATATGAAAATGATGATATTATGAGACCTATAAGATGAGGAGATGATTATGGAATTGCTTGTTGTGTATCTTATCAAGAAATTGGAAAGAGAATTCAACACTTTGGAGCAAGATGTAATCTTGGAAAAACTCTTCTTCTTGCTATCAATGGAGGTAAAGAAGAAGATGAGGGAATACAAGTAATTGATAGTTCAATTTTTGAAAATGTAGAGAATGAAGATGGAAGTCTAAATTATGACAAAGTTTGGGCTAACTTCAAAAAAGCTATGGAAAATGTAGCAAGAGTATATGCTAAAAGTATGTATATTATTCATTATATGCATGACAAATACTACTATGAAAAGGCACAAATGGCATTTATGGACTCTAATTATGGAGTAGATATTGCTTATGGTATTGCATGACTTTCTATTGTAGCAGATTCTCTTTCTGCAATTAAATATGCAAAGACTAAAGCTATTAGAGATGAAAATGGAGTTGCAAAATCATTTGAAACTGAAGGAGAATTCCCAATGTACTGAAATGATGATGATAGAGTAGACTTGATTGCTAAAGAGGTGCAAAAGTTTTTCATGGAAGAGCTTAGAAAGTATAAGGCTTATAAAAATGCTACTCCAACCCTTTCACTTCTCACTATTACTTCAAATGTAATGTATGGTAGAAATACTGGAGCTACTCCAGATGGTAGAAAAGCAGGAGAACCTTATGCTCCAGGTGCTAACCCAATGCACTGAAGAGACCATTCAGGAGCTATTGCTTCACTTAACTCTGTTGCAAAACTTGATTATGAATACTCTCAAGATGGTATTTCAAATACTTTCTCTATGATTCCAACTTCATTAGGACAAACTAGAGAAGAACAAATAGAAAACCTTGTATCTGTAATGGATGGATACTTTGGAAAGAATGCTCATCATCTCAATGTTAATGTGCTAAACAGAGAAACCCTTATGGATGCTTATGAACATCCAGAAGAATATCCTCAACTCACCATTAGAGTATCTGGATATGCAGTAAACTTTGTAAGGCTCTCAAAAGCCCATCAGCTTGAGGTTATTGAAAGAACTTTTCATAAGAAAATGTAAGAAAGAAAAAACCATCACAGGAATACCTATGGTGGTTTTTTTTAATATCAGAGATTAATAACCTCTGAATCATCATCAAAGATTTCTTGAGCAATAACCCCAGCTATAAGAAGATTATGTTTGCTAAGAACCTTGAGTACCCAAGTAGCAAATAAGTTGTCTAGTTCAAGATCACTTTTCAAAAAAGGATCAGGAATTTTGATTGCTATCTTGTGCAGAATATATCTCTGGTCAAGAATTTGTACAAATTCTGATTCAGCATTTGTACTCCATTTTTGTTCATCCAAAGATGTTGCAAAACAGATAAGATAACCATCCTCTATAGCAATGCTAGCAGCTTTGTTATAGAGTTGTTTTATTTGGAGCAATCTTTGTTTTTTTGCTCCATTATCTAGTTTGCAATTAGCCACAATCTCATCAATGAGATTATGTGTGCCTAAATCATCTCCTCTACGTTGGATTCCATCGTAGATTACCTTGAGTTCTGCCTCCATTTGCACAATAGAACAACAAATGCTTTTATTGCATTGTCTTGTTAGTTCATCAAAGAGTTGTGTTTTGCTAAGATCTCCCCTAAGAAGATACTTAACAAAAAGGAGTTTCTTGTGTTTCTGTGTCATATGTTTATTTATATGTTTTACTTTTCCACCATGGAAAAGCTTCTTTTCTTTATTTAGTTTTTGTTTTTCTTATAATATATAATAGCTTTCTTTAAAAAAAATTCAAGCTTTTTTTGATTTTTGAGAAAAACCATACAGGAAATACCTGTATGGTTCTGTTTTAATGCAATCAAAATGATTGTTTCACAAAGACACTTCTGTGTTTTGAGTTGTTTTCAGTTTAGGTTTAGTAACCACCTTGTACTCATAGGTTCTTTCAAGAATAACCTTATTGTATTTATCATACAAAGTTATATGAACATTATGGATTTTTTCACCAACTTGATCACATATCCCACCAACAAGAAACATAAGTACTCCAAATTTCTTGTTTCTATCTTAGGATTCATCTACTAGTGTAGTAAGACTAATATCATCCTATTCTAGTTTGTATTTACAAATAGTTCCAATAAATAGACTAAAAAGTCTAATATTTGGTTCAAGATTTCTTTAAGAATTAAAGATTGATCTTTATAGGCATACTGCATACCTCTACCTCATCAGCAAAACTTAGCTCTTCTCTTATTGAGGCTACATATTTTCTTAAAATATTCAATGCTCAATTGACATCTGCATTGATAATCTTTCATAAAGATGATTGAAATAATCATCTTTTTATTCTCTTTCAAAGATAATTGCTATGTTTTTGTATAGATTCATTATCTAAGAAACTACATTTACTGGTATAACTTTCTTCCTGAATAACCACCTTAATGCCTTCTAATTTACATTTATAACTTAGCATTTCAATGAGTCTTTGGAAAGGAATACTTACAAAATTTTGATTATTTACTTTTCATAACTTTGTCTCTTGTTTCCATTCTTTGTTATATCAAATAACTAAAGTGTCAATTCCATTGGAAACTAAATGATTAACAAGGTATCTACTGGTTTTATGTAAATAATCATTTATTTTGTTCTTTCTTCTATTCCAAAGTTTCTTTCTTGAATAACTAGTTTTCTTAAGTTGAGAAATTGTTTTGTTGTAATATTGATTGATAGATTTCAATGGTCTTCAATTAACAATAAGAGGATTAAAACAATTAGAAACTAAAGTTACTAAGTTGTTTACTCATAAATCAATACTAGCATATCTCTTATTACTAACTAACATTTCTCTTAATAGAACTTTGTATCAAAGCTCAATGGTATATTTTCAATTATGAGGCACTATTCTAGCAAAGCAAACTTGTTTATCAGTTTTAATCTTTAAGTTAGTTTGAGAAAGCTTAATGTATCATTTGCATTTTTTGCTAAGTGCTTGTTCTTGATAATGAACAATTTGCCTTCATTTAACCTTATCAAGATATTTAGGAAGCTTAGGTCTTCAATTAAGATTTTCAGTTTTTAGAAGAGAAAAGAATGATTTAAAGTTTTGGTCTACTAATTTTTGAGTCCATTGAGAAACCTTAGCTGGTAATGCTCTATAATCAACCTGATTATCAAAAATGAATTTCTTATTAACTTCTGGATAAGTTAGATATTTTTTAGTATTGAAGTAGTGTTGTCTGATAGTATATAAAGTGGAGTTATACAGATTTTTAGATAAAAAACAAAGCTTATCACATTCTTTATGTGCTTTGGAATGATATTTAATTTGATGTTTCTCAATTAAGGTTAATTCCATAAGTTTTGTCTATCTAAAAACTCCTTTTTATAGATTAAACCTAATATAGTTTATATTGAAAGCTTAGATAATATAGTTATATTAAATTATCTGTTCTAAACACCTTTTACCTTTCTTTTGCTATACACAAAAGCAATTGTAGGTTCATTCCAACCATCATGAACATAAAGTGTTTTCTTCATGCCTTTGAAGTTGCATTCTTGATTAGGAAAATGAGTTAGATAGGTTTCTTTGTCACCCACTTCTCCTTGATTGATGTAAGGATAGTCAGAATCATCATAAAAAAGACTATCACAACTGTTTAGCAAACTTGTTGCTAAGAACATCAAGAAAATAGCTAATACTACTATTTTTGATTGATGTTTGTGTGTTGATTTGCTCATACACAAAAATTGTTAAGGGTTGTTGTTTTGGTTTATTTTTATTTTTTAGCTTCTTTTAATAGAACTCTTCATAAATTAAGTTTGTTGGAACTGTATTCTTACTTAAAAAACAAATAAAAAAACCTCAATTGAGGTCTTTTTGTTGATTAAAAATGTTTTATGTGTTCTCTTATTGCTTCATCTAAAGTTTCTTGCTCTTCCTCTTTAATCCCATCAATATTGAGATAATTAACTTTATTTTGAGTTGCAAAGATAGATTCTTTCAAAAATTGCAATTCTTTTTCATTGAGAAAAGATAAGGCTTTCTCTGTTTTCTTCCCCCAAGAAAAATATTTCAATTGAGATATAACCACTTTTGTTATATTTTTATATTCTTCTTTAGAAAACTCTCTGGCTTGTGCATTAAATTTTTGCAAGATAGTTTCTCTAGTTTTGAAATACTGATATTCAAACATGGCTTCAACAAAACAGAGCTTTCCTAATTCAATAACAAACAATAAGAAGGGACTGACTACTCCTCACAAAGTCTTTTTGAACTGCAAAGTTCATAAAGAGCTTTGGAACTTAAAGTTCACACATAAAAGTGGAGGGTTCTAATTAAAGAACATGATAGTACAATAGGGTTTAAGCCTATCTCTTGGACTACCAGATGTTTTACATCTTGGTCTATCAGATATTTTTTAAGCACATAGTCTGATGCTTAGTTATAATTATATAACTCTAGTATTATAGAGATATACTCTTAAAAGTCAACCTAATTCTTCCACAAACTTTAAAGTGGTAGCTTACTTGGGTTTACAATATTAAATCAAGATTAAGGTGAACTACCTCAAAGTGAGGATTCTATGGTCATTGCTTCTCAAAAGAGACAGCTAACATAGCTTTAGAAGACAGTCCCTGCCTCCTACATACCTTTTATGTATTTAAAGGTAATGTAATTGTATTATATGGATTTAATTTAAAAAATCAACACTAAAACATTGAGATTTTCTTTCTTGAGTTTTTATATAAACATCTTTCTTTTAATCTTCAATTAAAAAGATAATTAACAAATTTTACTCATTTTTAACAAATTTTACTCATTTTTTTATTTTTTTGACATTTTTCTACAAATTCTACTCATTTTTTATAAAATATAGATTTGCTCTGTTAAATCAAATGATTTACACATAACAAAAAAAGACCTCTTGTTAGAGGTCTTTTTCTATGATGATTGCAGTAGATATATTAGTTTCTATAATTCAATGAGTGAGTAGAGAATCTATTTTCTGTTCCATAATCATCAAACCAGTTAGCATCATTAACAGAAGTGCTACCATCAGCAGCTGCATTATCTGTCCATACAACAGCATTTTTAGCTTCTTCTCCTGCCTCAAATACACTGTAAGCAGACATTGCTCCATCATTTGAAGTAGAATTAATCTTAGCTTCAAAAGCTACTACATCTGAGTTTTCATCAGCACCCATAATGTTTGCTCTAATTCTCAATGCAATAGTTTCACCATCTGCTACATCATATCCATTGTTGTAATTTCCAACAAATCTTGCATAAAGAATATAATTCTTATTAGCAGCTTCAGATAGAGTGATTTCAGAAGGAGCTTTCCAATCAGATGCTACAAGAGGTGTTCCTGACTCTTTAAGAGCAAATTGAACATTATTTCTGATTTCAGACCAATTCATAAATGATCTTCCACCATTATTTGATACTTCCATTTTGAAGTTACTCATCTGAAGAGGATTTCTTGAATTATTGATTGTGAATGGGAAAGCAACTTGCTTTACCTTAGCTTTTGATTTACCAAGATTCTTGATATTCATTTGATACAATGAATGTTCACTTCCATTAAGGATATTTCTTGAAAGATCACTAGTTGGAGTTGTTACTTCAATCATAGTCTTTCTAAGAATTTGCTTATTTGAAAGCAATTCATCATTAAAATCAATTTGTCCTTCTTCAATTACATTACCATTAGCCAATGATATGATTTTAGTTTCAAATCTTTGTCCATTAGCATCTTCAACCTTGAGAACAACTGCCATTTGAACAGCTTGGTTATCAGCAGCAATATTGTTAATATTTGCAACTTGAAGAGCAATAGTAATTTCTTGTTCTTTATTAGCTTTAATAGTATCATCCAAATCAGTAAATCTTGCAATTCCATTGATTACAGATGTTTCTACTGTTTTACCTCCCTTGTATTGTACTTGAGAGATAGCATCTGATGCATTTCCTTGAATATTTGCTGCTGTTCCTGCATTCTTAGAGTAAGCCCCTTTCCATGCAACAACATAAGCATCTTTAATTCTTACATCATCATGCTTAGTTTTAATTTTGTATTTCAACACATCTTGGAATTTTCCATCTTTATTAAACAAGATTTTTCCTTCTGGTTGATTTCCATTTTTATAAACATATGCTTTACCTGTTGAGAATATTCCTACCTCATGAGAAGTGATTGGCAATCCCTTAATATCATTAGATGGGAGTGTTGTTCCTCTTCCAGAAGTCATAAGAATATCATTAGAATTAGCTGATTCAATCTTCCACTTGAAAGTCTTATTAGCATTTTCATTAAAGAAGTTTTGAGTAATATCAGCATAAACCTTTAACTTAACTTGTCCTTTTTCAATCTTAAGATTAAGGTTATCAAATGTTACATAACCATTACTTTCAACTGATCTAGGGTCTCCAATTGTATTACTTCCATCCTTAATTCTTACATTCATCAACTGATCAAAGTTAAGTGAATTGTCTCCAGAAGGAGAGAAGAATTTCAATCTAAGAGTATTAAGTTTCAAGTTAGGAATAGATGAAGCTGAGAGGTAAATATCTCCAAGATAAGCTTCAGATTTACCCTTTACATAATCCAATGTTTCATTGTTTACATAAGAGAAGGTAATATTTTGAGATCCAATTGACCAGAAGTTAGAAGTAGCAGAACCAACAATTGAGTTAGTTGAGATTTTTTCATCCTGTTCATTAGTTGCATCTACAAAACTATTCTTATCTACTGACATAGAGAAGTCAACATTCTTTGGAGCATATCTATCAGTTTCTACTCTAAGTTGGTAAGAAGTTGTACCCTTATCCATCTTAAATACTGAAGTTTTAAGTTCAAAATCAACAATTGCATTAGCATTAGCTGTTTTATTTGGAACTACTGCCTCTTCTACAAATGAACAAGAGTCTTTTCCTGTACATTTATAAAGCTTCACTGTCTTGAACACATCAGAAACATTTACATTAGAAGTAGTGTTATTTCTGAGTTGTCCCTTAATTTTGAATGCATCAAGGTTAACTACTGAAGGAGTAGTAACATTGAAAGTCAAGATATTTGTTTGTGCAGAGTTAGTTGGCAATGTGCTAATAATTGGAGAATTAGAGTCCTTACCAATTACCATCTTACCAGCTTGGATTTCAAATTTCTTGAAATAAATTGGTGATTGCAATTTCACTCCTACAGGAAGATTAGTTCCATGTTCTTTAGCTTGCACATCTCCATTATTTTTAATGTAGAAAGCAAGTTGATCTCCATTTGCTCCATCAACAATATCAGCATAAACATCTACAATTACTGTGTTTCCTCTCTCAACTTCATATCTATTTGATACTTTAGTTTCTCCAGATTTAACATCATTAATAAGATCTTTTTTAGCTTCACTCTGTGCAGAAGTATTCTTGAAAGTAGCAGAGATAGAATTTCTTGAAACCTTAACAGTATCAGAAACAACATTATCTCCAATCTTGAATTTAACATTCTTGATTTTCTCTTCCAATCTTCCTCCATCATTAGTGAGAGTAATTCTTTCAAGGAAAATATCTTTTCTTGAGTCAGAATCTCTACCACCAGCTGTAATTTGGAAAGAACCAATAAGCTTATTAGTTTCTCCAACATATACCTTAGTAGCAGGAGTATCATATCCTTCAATTACTGCAGTCTGTACTGAGTAATTTACAAATCTTTTCTCCTCTGTTGTTCCAGTTGCAGAACCTCCAATCTTCAAATCCTTTTCAAAGTTAAACTTATAAGAGAACTTGAAAGTTTGTCCTACATAGTCTCCCTTTGCAGTATCAACAGCAATATAAAGATTTACTGTTTTACCTGCTGGAATAACTCCTTGATTACCTCTAGGATAAATTGAACCCTTACCAGTATTTCTAATTGATGTAGAGTTAAGAGTTCCTCCATCTTCATCCAACAAATAAACTCTTTCAATGGATTTATTTGAAGTTAGTCCAAGAAGTTCTACTTCAACATCCTTAATATTAATATCAGAATTTGAAGTGTTCTTCAAAATAGCCTTTGATACCACAACTCTTGATGCTCCAGATGGAACTGCACCAGTCTTATCTACTTTTTCATCAGTAGCAGAAGTAACAATGTTAATATCATTACCAGTTAGATTAAGAATTTTATTTTCTTCTTCTTTAGTGACAGAAGGGGTATTTGTTTGTGGTTGTGTTTGATTGTTTTGATTTGGATTTACTTGTCCTCCTTTTTCATCAAGGTCAATAGAATCATAAACCTTCTTAATAAGATCAATGTTAAATCCTTTTGACTTTCAGAATTCAGGATCTTTTGAAATCTTAACAATCATTCTGTACATCATCAAATAGAGTTCACTTCTAGGAACTGGTCTAGTTGAATTGGCTCTATCATCTACATGAATAATACCATTTTTCATGAGATAATCATAAGAATCATTAAGCTCCAAAGTTGGATTGTTAGACAACATTCTAGCAAAAACCATAATAGCTTGTCCTCTTGTGAAAGTGTCAGCTGGCATAAATTTACCATCATGTCCCTTAAACAATCCAATTTTACAAGATTGAATAACTTCCTTAATTACACCTCTTTCATATTTTGAAAGATCATTAAAAGAACAAGAATTAATAGTTTGCTTTTTAACAGTTTTGAACTTTGTTGCAAATCTTTTTGTTAGAAGTGAAGCCTCCCATCTTGTAGAACCAGCAAAATAATTGGTTTTAGCTACATCCAACACTGTAACTTTAGCCTTATAGAGTGCATTTGTTGCTTCAATAACTTCAGAATCAATCATCTTGTTTTCACCAAGATTGAACACCTGAGTTGGTGTTGCAGCAAAAGCATTTCCCAATAACATTGACAATCCTCAAACCCCAAGTGTTACTGATGCTAATGTCTTTTTTAGTTTCATTCAGTTTCTTTAAAAATAAAGATATTGTATCCTTGTTTTAACAGCTGATACCACACTGCCCCTTACATTCACTTAGAAGAAATTTCTAAGCCTTGTTCTTCTAATAGAGAGGAAAATAACCTTTCCAAAATTAAAAAGAACTTTTTTAGTCTTATTTGACCAACCTATTATATATTATTTTTTTAAAAAAACAAAGAAAAAAACATAAAAAAAGAAACCCTTAATATATTAAGGGGTTGCAACAATAGATATTGTTTCAGTTTTTTTATCTAAAAGAGCATATCTTCCAGCTCACAAGGTTATAACATCCATTTTTTCAGGAAGCTCAATCTGTTCTGTTAAATTAAACTCCTTATTAGTTTTAAGTTTTTTGAGTTCATTCAAAAGCTTCTCTTGTGTTACTTGCATTCTTTGGTTTTCTTTCAAAAGTTTCTTTTCCTTCTGGTTTTCTATTTTTTGCATTATTTTTTCTTGTTTTTCATCTATTTTAGCCAAAAGTTTTTTATTATTGGAATATCATTTATTGATTATATCAATTTGTTCATTAAACCAACTTAAATAAAATTTTTTTGCAGATAATCCTCTAAGAGAATAAAAATTATTGAGACTTTTTTGTCCATTATGTCTCATCATTAAACATTTATACATATTATCTGTTTCCCAATCAGTAATATTGTATTTACCTCAACACAAACTAATTCAATGATCTTTCCATCTATTATCTAACCAATCTAATGAAGTTTGAATTTTTTCTTCTCAAAGAAAGTCCCTCCCCCCATGAACTTGAATATACCCATAATCATTTGTTGGAGAAATGGTATTTGGATTGAAACTACTTTCAAAATTTACTAAAGCCCACCTATTAGCTATTTTATTTAAGCAAGTTGTATCACAAAACAAACTTCAATCTTTTTCAATAAAATATTTTTTAAAATACTGAAGATGACTTCTTGGTGGAATTGAAATGTTTTTACCTTTACAAGCAATCTCTCAATTTTCATTCTTCCAAGTATAAGATTGTCCATTTAAATAACAACCAATTTTAACAGTCCAAGTTTTATCAAGAATAATTTCCAAATCTTTATATGCTATTCCATAATCTTGAGCATAACTAGATGTATATCACAATATCAATACTATTCAAGTTAAGATAATTCTTTTAATCATTGCATTATTCAAAATTAAAAAAGGTTTTATTTTTGTTTTTTCAAAACTACATATAATCTTTTTGCAGTAGAGTTTATTGGATAACAAGTAACCAAAACTATTCTATCTTGAACAGATAAAAACACTGAGTTGTTAAATTCATCTTTTCCAACAATATTAACACTCTCAACATTATATGTATCTACTGCTTGTGTATCATAATCTAGAAACTCCAAGCTATCCCCATTTTTTATTGAATAATAATCTTTCCCTGGATTGAAGTTTTTACCAGATGAATGTGAAAATATATAGAGAGATTTTTTTAATGTGTCATAATATGGTGCAGTAGAAAATGATTCTAACATTGTTCTAAAATCATATTTACCTAACTCCTTCAAATTAACATCATATCTTTTCATTGTGTTTTTTACAAGAAAAGTATCATATAAAGTGTCTTGTTTTTTCATACTTCCATCATATTCTTTTTGAATTTTCTTAGAAGCAAGCTCAACTACCTCTGTTTTATTACCCACTTTCTTATAATCATAAAATCTTTTACTATCTGAGAAATTATATTCATAAGGTATGATTACTTTGTTTTCAGTTTTTTTCAGAATAACTAAATCTTGATTAGCTTCAATTCTTCCACCAAAAATCATATCACTTATATATCTAGCTCACATAAAAAAACTAGCTCATATAATTAGATAAAGGAAAATTGATATAAGAATATCTAGAATTTTTCTTCACTTTCACTTCATAATTTATGTATTTTTGAATAAAAGTACAGTGTTTAAGATTTAATAATCACAAATTTGATGTTTTAGTTGCATAAGCTTTTATATAGTTTTTTCAAAGAGTTCATCAATAATCTAAGCTTGTCTCTTAAAACAAAAGAAACATTCTCAGAAAACTTCTCTCAAAGACTTTTAATAGTTCAAATTATACTAAAAAAAAAGAAAAAAGCAAATAAAAAATCCAAGGAAGAAAACAACCTTGGATTAATTAGTTTTTTCTCATTCTTATCAATCTTTCATATTCATTAGAATGAGTCCATCAATTCTCAAAAATCAACCAACAAAAACCCATTTAATAGTACCATTTGTAGATATTGGCTTAATATTATAAGCAATATGGTTATTAAACTCAACTGAGATATTAATGCTCTCATTTGCAAATAATTGCATCATTTCTGTTTTTGAGATATGCAAATAATTTAAGATGTCTCTCATGATGTTCTCTGAGATATTTGAATCTCTATAATACATTAACTGTACCTTAAAGATACCATCTGAGAACACTTGGAAAGCATGTTTCAACTCCTTCCCTTGTTTAAGGGAAGTAAGATGAACTCTTTTAACAATTACTTTTTTTGGAAATTGTTTCATAATTATTTATTATTTTTATTTAGCAAAAGTTATAATATATATTTCAAACAAATAATCAATAGTTTTTTTGAAAAAAGAGGCAATTTGCCTCTTTTTTATGATTTGTACTCAATACTTATTAATTACCTGGCTTGAATACCACCATGTATTTTCCAGAATTTCCAAGTTGAACTACCACAGAACCATCCATTTTTTGTTGTCTAATAAATTCATTAGCAGTATTTTTATTAGCAAATGGAGCAATTCCATAATAACCATCATTTGATTCTAGCCAACCCTTATTGTAATCATTAATCAATTGCATAGCTTCAGTAGCTCTATCAGATCATCCTTCTCTGAAACCAACAATCTTTGAATTGTACAATTTAACATATTTTGAATTCACAATATCAAAGTTCTCAACTCTATAACCAATAGTTACAAAAGAGAGAGAATTATTGTTCAACAACTTTGAAAGATCAAATCTAGTAGCTCTGTTAGGAATTACAGTGTTAGAACCTTCTCCAATTCCCAATGTATATTCTGTATCAAAATACATACCAGATGCTTTTTTACCATCAAAGAATTTTTGGAAAGCAGAGTTTACAGTTGTTTTATCTTTATTTGCTGTCTTCATCCATTTAAACATATCTTTAATAGCATCCCCAGCTACAACAGTATCTCCACTTGTTGAAAGATTAACATCCCCACCATCTGAATTGAAAGACAATCTATCTTTCAAAGCTCTAAATTCTCTTGCTAATTCTTGAGCAGCAGGTTTAGAAAGTCCAGTATCATCTGTCTTTCTAATATTGTCATTGTAAAATCTCTTACCAACATCATAAGCATTGTCTTGTTTTACTTTTGGATTATCAAGACCACTTTTAAGCTCTTTTGCTGCTTCTCTCAAATCATCAAGCCAGTCAGCAAAATTTAGAGCATCTGCATATTTCTTAAATTCATCTGCTAATCTCTTAGCTTCATCTGCACCAAGTTTGTTGTCTCTTGCTTTATCAGCATTGTTATCATAGAATCTCTTAGCATCATCATACTTAGGGTCTTTAATAACATTTTTATGTCCAAGTTTATCTTTTAGTTTATCAGCTGCATTTTTGAGTGCATCAAGTGCATCATTTGAAGAAAGAGCATCTGCATATTTCTTGAACTCATCTGCCAATCTCTTAGCTTCATCTGCACCAAGCTTATTGTCTCTTACTTTATCAGCATTGTTATCATAGAATTTCTTAGCATCATCATACTTAGAATCTTTGATTGTTGAAGGACTGTCTAGCTTATCTTTCAAAGCTTTAGCTGCATTTTTAAGTGCATCAAATGCATCATTTGAAGAAAGAGCATCTGCATACTTCTTGAAGTCATCTGCCAATCTCTTAGCTTCATCTTCTTTGATCTTTGCTCCATTAGATGTTCCATCTCCTACTTTATCAATGTTACCATCATAGAATTTCTTAGCATCATCATACTTAGAATCTTTGATTGTTGAAGGATTATCCAACTTTTCTTTTAGAGCTTTTGCAGCATTAAGAAGATTTCTCCATACATCTCCAAAATATTTATCAAAATAGTAATGTCCTCCCTTATAAGAGTCATTTGCCATTTCTGACTTAATCTTGAAGATTTCAGCCAAATCATAACATACTTTAGCTAGCTTATCAGAATTTTTAATTCCTTTTTTAAACTTATCATTATTTCTAAGCAAAAGAGAAACATCAAGGAATTTTTGAGAAGTTACTCCATATATTCTATATTGATACATTTTCCCTTGTGGTGAGTTAACTCCATTATACTTGCTATTAGCTTTTGTTTCAACTTTTGTTATAAAATCATTAGTAAGCTTCAAAACACCCTTTGTAAGATGGAAGGTATTTGCTCTCTGTCTAACAGTTGATACACAAGAATATGTAGAGCAAGTCTCATACCCTATTCCAGTTGCATGAGTCATATTTGGAGCAACAATCATAGCAGTGAGTCCTGCTAAAGCAAGAACTCCAGATAGTTTAACTGATTTTTTCATTAAATATGAACAAGTAAAGTAAAATATTTAGTTTAATAACTAAGTCTTGGTTTTATTATAGAGCAAATGGTTTTTAGTTTTCTTCTAGATTGATTTTTAACATATCTGAAAGATACTTATGATAAAAATCAATCTTATAAGTTAAGTCTATTGCATCCCTCAAAACTGTTGAATTATCTAATTCTTTTGCAATTTTATCAGGAGTTTTTTTCAACACACTCACTATTCTTTCATTTTGCAATAAAGCTCATAAAAGAATTTCTGTCATTTTTTGCTCTTGCTTAATATTATAGTTTTTTGTTTCAGGTAAAGATAACCATTTCTCAAAATAAACAAAATCATCATCACTTAAAACCTCTTGTATTGATGGTTTAGTCTCTACAATAGTTTGTCTTAAATCTTTAATTCTATTCTTATAAACAAAGAGAGCTAATCTATTATTAGATTTATTAGCAATAGCTTCTAATTCTTTATTTACTGAAGTAACAAAAGGGACATTGGTATTGAGTTGTTCAATAAGGAGTTTATTTAATGCTTTAACTCCTTTGTCTGTCTTCAATTTCTTTTCGACCCAAGCAACTTTTTTATTAAGTTTTCAATAAATGTTTGCTACTAACTTAAAGGCAACTTGATCTCATTTTACTGATTTCTTCAAAAGAGAAATAAGTTTTTTATTAGAAAGCTTCTGAGGTTTATATTGATAAAGAAATACACTAGACTCTCTTACTTGAGGATCAAGGATTTTTTCAAATTTTTCACTTACCACATTATTAAAATTTTCTCAAAGATAATCAAAGAAAGTAGTGTTACTTAAAGAAACAACCTTATAAAAAGGAAATGCTTTTTCCATTTTTTCTTTTTGTTCCAAAAGCAATTTGTTTTTTGCTTCCTCTTGCTCATCATCAGTTTCTTCTTTTTCTCATTCAACTGTTGTATCAGGTTTAGATTTCTCATCATTCTTTTGGTTGTCTTGTTGTTGATTGCTATTTGTTTGAATTGGTTTGTTTCATGGGAATAAAACATCCTTCAAAAAGTATCCAACTACAATCAACACTAAAATTACTACTCAAATAATATATACTTTCTTCATTTGAAATTTACTTTTTTTTCTTTCTGACTCTTGAGTTCATAATTCAACTTTAGATATTTGATTCAAATTAACATCTATATTTTCCTCAATAGGATTTTGTGGATTAATGCTTGATTGTGGAATAATAGTATCCACATCATCTTTTATTTCTTCCCTCTCATATATAGTCTCATACTTCTGAATTGGTTCTTCTGAAATAGTTTCTCCTACAACATCTTGTATCTCATTATCATAATTATTTAAGTCTTGATTATTTTGACTTTTTTCTTCAAAAATTAAGTCTCATGATTCTTCAATTTCATTTGTTTTTCTCTCTTCTTTTATATCATCTTGATTACTAATATCTAATTCTTGATTTGTTTTCTCTAAATCTTGTATTCATTCTTCAATATTGTGTGATGGCACTTCAATATTTTCACTAAGATCCAATGATGAGCCTGTTTCAATAAGATTATCTGTTTCCAAATGGTCTTCTCAATCATTTCCTTTTTCTTCTAACATATCTTCCATTTTTTCTATCTTTTCTTCAACACTTCAAACTTCTTCCATAGTAATATTCTCATCATCATGATTTATATTTTCTTGAATATCCTCACTGTCTATATTCTCTATTTCAGATTGTTCTATTTCATTTCACTTATCTATAAATTCAGTGTCTTGATCCCCATCATTCTCTACCTCCACATTATTTTCAATGGTTTGATCTTGATTAGAATAGTTATTTGGAAGCTCTTCCTCCAACAATTCACTATTTATCTCTTGTGGAATATCCATTTCCTCTTGTTCTTCTACTACATTATTATCAATAACTCTTTCTTCATTATCAAGCATATTATTTGAACTTTGTTCTTCTTCAACTATTTCCTCATGATCTTGGATGTTTTCATCTAACTTCACTATATCCTCCTCTTGAACTCAAACTGAGGATATATCAATATATTCCTTTATCTTTTCTTTTTCATTTTTTTGAGGAATATCTTCCTTATCTTGTTCTGGTAACATAAATTTATCAAAATCTAGAATATCTTCTTGTTCCATATTAGTAGGTTCAACAACTTCTTTTTTCTCATTTTCAGAATTAGTGTCTTCTGAACCAATATCAAACAACAAAGTTTCTTCCTCATTATCTAATTTTTCTGTTTCTTTATTTTCTTTTTTGGAATCTTTTTCTGTTGCTACTTCACTATTAGAAATATCAGAAAAATCAAAAGTCAAATCTAAATCTTTTGGCATAATAATGGATTTAATATGATTAAATTCTTGTTCTATTTATCATTGAACAACCTAATTTGAGTTGTATATTATTATATTTTTCAACCTTTTTATATAAAAAGCCAGGAAAGAAAACCTCAATCCTTGAACATTATGTTGGACTTTCTAAAACACATATATAGAATATATGTTTTCAAAACATTAATATCCTAATTTGTAAGGATTTCTCAAATATTGACCCAAACCAACAAAAGATAGAACAAGGGAGCTACCACTTCCAAGTGGGGAGAGTAGTCAATTTGAAGTAGTTCAGATCTTTAGCATAAGATAACCTTAATGGAAAAAATAGAAAAATTGTTTTTAAAAAAAACAAAAACTTTAAGTATTGCTAGTAGTTTAATATTATCTACTTTACAGTTTCCACAAATTGTTGAGGCTAAAGATAAAAATATACAAAGTATCAATACTTTAATTAATACACCAAATAAACTTAAAAAAGTTAATGAAAATATGTTCATTGATCAACAATGACAAATTTTTTTAATGAAAAATAAAAATGTGGAATTAGAATCCATTGATTTATCACAAACATGAAGATATATCATTGATAATGAAAAACAAATTAAACAAAATGATTTAATTTCACTACAAGAATATTTCAATCATCTCAAATGAAAATTCAAAGGTATTATCTTATTGAAAGATTTGCCATTCACAGATAAATTTGAAAGCAATCTCATCAACTACCAAGGTAATAAAGTTTTTATGGAAGACTTATTAGAGAAAAGGTATAGATTAAAAGGAGAAAATGAATATAAGCAACTAAATTTTGCCCTATTAACACTTAAGCATTATCTCCAACAGTGAAATATTTATATTGAGTTAAATAATAAACCAAATTATTGATATATATTAGTTCTAAAAAAAGATGCAGATGAACTAGCAAAAAAATATACAGAAAATCTCATAAAAATAAAAGAAGAAATTGAAAAATTTGATCTTTCACCATATATTCAAGAAGGATTTACATTTAAAAATGAACAAGAAGCTTTATTAGCAAAAATTTATGCTTATTTATATGTAAATATCAAATATTGACAACCATATGAAAATACTAGTTTAAATCAAAATGGTTGCTTAACTCTTGAAAATAAAGAGGGAAATTGTGATGGCTTAAGCAAAGTTCTTGTCTCTTTAGCTGATTTATATTGAATAAAATTAAAAAAAGAAGAATGATTACTTTGGGATGTAAGTACTTGAAAAACTAATGGACATGCTTGGGTAAGTTATATAGATGATTGAATGGAATATGTTTTAGACCCAACAAATGAATGATATATAAAAGGTCACCCATTTAAATTTTGAAAAACTAATTTTTTCAAAGTTCCAAAGTATATTTCTGAGCATTTTTATTTTAAAGATGGTAGTTATGATAGGAATACCATCAATGCCCCAGAAACAGTCAAAATAAGCAAAGATAAGCTTTATGAATTAAGAGGACAAATTCAAGAAGATGAGAAAACTGGAAAAAGTTATTTTCTCCACAATGATTATTTCTTACAAGAGGTTTTCAAACTTAAAGAAAAACAGACTCAATAGTCTGTTTTTTAATTAACTTCAACATAATGAAGATATTCAGTTGTTTTCAAATCTCAATAATTTAATTTTTCAGTATTGCTAGTTATTAGCTTTCTATACCCTTGCTCAAAACAACCATATTTTCATCTTTTGCTCATAATTTCTTTAATGGTTTCTAAGCTCATTAATCCATCATTGTTATAGCTCATGAAAATCCATTTAGCTTTAGCATTTTCTATTAGCTCTTCAAAAGCTTTTTCAACCCTTGCTTTTGATGAATAATCAGAAACTTGATGGCTATAATCTCTCACTCCTGTTACTCATTTAATTTCTGGGTTATCATACTTAGCTAAAGTTTCTAAAACATGATAATATCAAGCATATTGTCTTGAGTTATAAGGAGGGTCTAAATATAAAATATCACAATCAATTTTTCAAATTAAAGCATTACTATCTCATTGAAAAGCTTTGCAAGGATATTGGCTTTCAATCAAAGATATAGGTTTAAGCTCCAAAGGTTTTATGGCAACATTTTTTTGATGTTTCAGGAAAGAGACATAACAAGAAGCTCAATTACCTCTTTGATCTGCAGCTTCAATAAGAGATGCTAATAACCAATAGAATTCCCCTTCAGTAATAAATCCTCAATCAAACCATTCTTGAATAGTTTTTCTGATCCAATCAATTCTTAACCCATTTTCATTAGCGAAATAGTTTCTTGGAATTTCTAAATCTTGAGTTCCCATCTGGCAATACAAAGAAACTATAACTCAAGGAGTTTTGTTTTTATAACTTTCCTTATCCAACCAATTGAAAATCTTTTCTACATTTTTTTCATCATTAAAAGCAAGATTTAACTTTGGCAAGAGATAGAATAAGCCATTTAAAAACATTGGTTCATTATTCCCTATTGAATGCCTTGCAAGAGCATAAGCATAAGTGGTTAGATCATTTGAAAAAACCTCACAACCCAGTTTTTTGAAATGAGATCCAACAATGCTTGTTCAAGAAAAAGCATCAAAAAACTTCAAACCTTTGAAATTATCTCAAACTTTTGTTTTAATTGATTGCTCCAAAAAAGGCAATAGAGTTTTTTTAGAACCAAAATAGTTCATTTTTTATCTTAAAATGAGTTAAAAGAAAACTGAGATATAGAGTCTCAGTTTTTAAATTTTATTTATATTATTCATATAATAATTTTTTTATTCTTCTCTTCTTCTTTTAGATTGAGCATACAATGCACCACCACCAAGCAAAAGAGCAGCTGCAGCTACACCTCCAGCAATACCAGTATCAGATTCCTTAACATCACTAATTGGAGTTACAGGTGGCAATTCTTTTTCAGGCAACTCTGGCAAAGCTTCTGGTGTTTCTACTGGCTCTTCAGCAAGTTTTACTGGAACATTAGTAATGTTACTTACACCAGAAATAATAGCCAATCTACCAATACCAAGAGATTTTTCTTTAACTTCTTTAGTGAAAGAAGAAATATCACCAAGTACTTCTACAGTAATTTCAATAGGTTCTTGATGTGCATCAGATTCCCCAAGATCTACAACCATATTATAGAATCCATAACCTTGTTCTTTTGATGAATCTGTTGCAGGTTTATACAAATCATTATTTGCTGACAATTTTGTAAGTTCTCCAGATTTATTCTGTACTGAAACTTGCACTGGAACTTCTGTTCCATCCATAAGCTTAGCCTTAGCACTTACCACAAATGCTTTTGATAAATCACTTGTGAAATCAGTAGCCTTAGAACATTCTTCAGATGAAGAATCATATCCACAAAGGTTAAATTGCAATTTTGCTTTAACCTTAGTGTCAATTCCAAGAGTAGTAGGGTCAACAGAAGCAGTAATCTTTGTAGTAGCTACTTTTTCTCCATTAAGATCAAGTTCACCTACAGAAACTTTTGCCTCAATAGGAGTTGCCTCTTCTACTGCTTCTTCATCTTTTTCTTCTCCATCTGTTTCCTCTGTTGTTTCTTCTTCATCAGCATCTTCATCACTTGCATCCTCTGATGATGTATTAGCTGAAGATGTTGAACTTACTGTTGTTTTATTTGTTGTATTTGTTGAATTGTTTGCACTTGCAATATTATTGAGTGGAGCAAATACTGAACCAGCAATTAAAAGTCCAAGCATCAATAAACTTCCTGTTTTTTTCATGAATGGTATTTCAAAAATAAAATATTTTATCATTTGCTTTTTATAGAAAATTTCAAGAATTACATATAAAAAAGCAAAAAAAATCAAAAATTAATTTCAAACTGACTATAGCTATTGACTCATTCTTCCTATTTTAACTTGCCATTGTGGTTGTTTGGTTAATTCTTCCACAAAATTCATAACCCTTTGAGCATCTCCTTCTCAATAAATTTTAGCCAATAATTGTTTATCTGACATTTTTAGTGCTGAATTAGTATTGTGGATAAGGTCAATAATTTCCTCAACAAAAACTCAATAACTAAACTCTGGAATAGTTTCTAAGATTTTTCTCTTTGCTTGAACTTCTTCCCACAACAACATTAATCTATAATTCAGAGTAAGCTTTTTTGGATAATAAGCAAGATTATTTCATTGAAAAATATATCCATCATTTAACATTTCAACAAAAGTTCAAAAATTATTTTTTTCATAATAGTTTTTAAAGGCTGTTGTTATTACATTATCTGAAAAATCTAAATAATCATACCACTGAATAAATCAACTAACATGTTTTAACACACTTTTAAGACTCACAAAGAAATAACTATCAATATTAATTCCTGTGTGATATGAATTAGTAATCATATTCATAACTTCCCCCTTCCCTTTTGAAGAAAGGTCTATAAACTTAAGCAATACCTCCAAAGAATCATAAGAGTGACAAGTAGTCATTGAAGTAATACCCAAAGACATAGAAGTAAGGAAAGTGTCAATTTCATCTTGATTTCTTACCTCTGCAATATAACACACATGAGGGTTATCTCTTAGAATTTGGTTAATAAACTCAAAATAATTCCCATTAAAATGTTGAGAAATAGAATGTTGATAAAACCTCAAAATTCCATCCTTACCATAAATAAACTCAATAGGCTCTTCAAGGGTAGTAATGTTTCTTAATCTTGATTGTGAAAACTTTTTAATAGCTTGATTCATAGGTTTATTTTCTGCCTCAAGCAATCTTTTTTGGATTTCTTTTGCATATTCATCAAACATATTAACAATCACTTTCCCACCATTTCTCAATCTTTCATTTTTAGATTGCTCAATATAAAATTTAATCAACTTAAGAATGGTTATTGAAGAAAGAATTTCACCTTTTTTTGAATATTTTTTAAATACATAACTCCTAATAGTATTCAAACAAAGTTTGATATCTTGCTTAATAATATCAATATTTGCAATAGAGTTATATGCCTCTTTAATGAATTTCATTGTTGCTCCATCTATCTTACCTTCTTTTCAATTATTAGCTTGTTCTTCACCAAGCATTTCAAAAATCACTCTCTCAATTTCATCAAGCAAAACATCTGTATAGTTAGTTTTATTAAAGAAATTAAGCAAAGAAATCAAAATAGTTGATTTTCCTGATCCAGTTCTTCCTGAAATAGCAAATCCCTTCCTTGAAAGCAAAGCTTTTAGAACACATTCAATCAAAACATGATCATAAATGAACTCATTAAGGTTATTTCTAGGAGTAGTAAGTTTTCTGATAGTCATTTCATTACCATCAATTGAGGTTTTCAAAAGACCTCTAAATCCCTGAAGATAAAGTTCTCAAGTTTTTTGATTGATAATTGGCAAATGAAAAGAAAAGTATTTCCCATCAATTACATTGTTCACTCAAAGCTCTTTAACCATTGCATTGAGATGCTCATAAAGCAAAGGGAAGTCAAATCATTTCATCTCAAAATATTCTTCTCAAGAATGTGTTTCAATCAAAATTGAAGTTTGAGAAATTCTTAAATCTGAAAAATCCTTTCATACTACCAACCTAATGAAATTATCATAACTATATTTAAAGTTTTTATTTTCATCTAATTCCAAATCTTGCTTACAAAGTTCTGCACATTTTTTAGCAAAAGCTAGCTTAATTTTTTCTTGTTCTTCAATACTTAAAGCTTGTTCTACAAAATTTGCTTTTAATCCAACATTAGACATAATTTATTTTTCAATAATTAAAACTATTTTTTCTCTGTTTCTGAAGTTGATAAGAGATGCATATTATTCAAGAAAACTTCAGAAATTTGTGGAATAGTAAGATAATAATTTCCATACCATTCAACCAACATGAGCCTAAATTTATCTTTTCAACTTGCACCTTCTACTGCATGTTCTTTATAGAGTTTTTGAAATTCTGAATAATAAAATTTCAACTGTTTTAATATAAGTGGCTCATCATCTTGCATTTCTGCTTCTTCTCATTCTTTTGCTTTAATCCCAAATGCTTTATTTAATAGTGAAATATAAGAAAGAATATCTTCATCTTTGAAGAAAAACTTTATGAAGTTCTGGTTTAACACATCAAGTTCTGATCCTCCTTCTTCTGTTGAGAATGCAAAGTCTGATACAAACTGTGTAAGACCAGTAATTTGAGATCAAAGATTTCTCAAGGTTCTTAGCACCACCAAATAAAGTTCTCTAAAGGCTTTATTGTTAAACATAAAGTGGATCTCATCAAAGATAATATAATTTCTAGGCATCACTGGAATTTTTGCTTTATTAAGCTTAACAAATGATGCATGGAAAGCACAATAAGAAAGAATATTTTGCAAAAGATACATCATTATTATTTCTGACCTTTCATCAAGATTTTTTTTCTGCACAATATTTAACTCTGAAATATCAATCACTAACTTAGTGTTATCAAGAAAGAGTTTTAAGAAATCTTGTCTTTTGTTTAAGAAATCATAAATTGCACCTTCAGTCTTAAGAGAAAGAATTTTTCTTATCAATGCCCCAAATAAAGCCAAACTTCTTGGATCAACATCTCTATTAACTCCAACTCCAATTTGAACTCATTCAGGATAAGCTTTTTCTAATACTATTTTTTCAATTTGTTCTTTAATCAACTCAATAGTAACCACTTCATATTCTTCATAAAGCCAAGCAAAGAAAATCCTCAATGTAGTAATGAAATCCTCACTTGCTCAAATACTCTTTGGCTTTAAAAGCATCATAAGAATATCAATCTTTGAATTTCTTCCCTCTTTCCAATCAACACCAAATTGAGAATAAAGTTTTTTATCCAGAGTAATAGGATTGTAATCTAACTCATAGAGCCTTTTAACTGTTACAGATTCAGTGAGATTTCTTAACATTGCAAAAGTCCCAGTAGGGTCAATAATGAAGAATTTATCCCTTACATTTGAGCAAATAAGTTGTTGAGTAAAGAGAGTTTTACCTGACCCAGAAGATCCCATAATAGCCATGTGTTTAGCATTATCTATTCCATCTGCAAATGGTTGTTTAATGAGAGGTTGTTTAGAATACCAATCAATACCAAGATAAATTCCATCTTCTGAATTTTCATTAATATCAGGCATAATCTCAAAAAATCTTTTAATATTGAAAGCTGGAGTTAAGTTAGTACAAGTTTTTATTGGGTTTTGTTGGAAAAGATAATTATTGTGTTCAAAAATATTATCTCCACCTCCTTTTCTAAAAAAGATTTTATAACCAACTGTTTTCATATGTTTAGCCATAAGCAGTTTGAAATCTTTAATGGCAGATAATTTTTGAGAGTATAAACCAAGAGTAATACCCCACCTCACTTTCTTTCTACCAGTAGACTCAAGCATATTAAGAAGTTTCTGCTCATCATCATCCAGCTCTATCAATTCTACCTTCTTTCCATCATAAAATTCATAAATACCCTCTCCTCTAGGAGTGATTTTATAGCTCTCACCATTTTCATCATCAAAATAATAAGTGAGTTTCATTACATAATGGTCATAATACCCATCTTTCAACCCATCAATAAGCAACTGTTGCATCATTTCCAATGAAAATCTGTTTTTCAACATATATTCCCCCTTTGTTTTTTCCACCAAACCACCAATCATTACCACATCAGTAAGGTCTAGGAAATATTGGTTCTCATAAAGATAGTAATCAATACCATAGATACAAGTTTTCTTGAAATAAGTATCCAACACAAAACCCATAAGTTGATCCCTATAAGAGAGAAAATGCTTCATGAACACACTTTTTGCCATTTCTTCTTGTGAGGTTTGATTGAAAAAATTTCCCATTTTTCCACTAGATTGCTCTCCAACATTTTTTTGAACAATATTAAGAAATTCTCTAATATCATTTTTAATGAAATATTCATATACAGAATCTACCAATTTATCAAGTTTTTTTTCTGTTTCATCATTGATATATTTAATAGGTATTGCACCTTTTGATTTATTATCAAAAATCAATTCACCAGGGAAAATTGGAGCAATATTATCCACAAAATGCACTCAATAGTTTGAGAAAATTCTATACTCTTGATTTTCTGCTTGTATAGCTTCCATATATTTTGGAAACTCACCTTTAATACTTTTAGCTACATCTTTATTGTTACTTCTCCCATGTATCATCTTAGGAGTATGATATCACCAATAATTTTTCAAGAACACTGTTTGCTTATAAATTCAAAGAATATTTTCCTTAATAAAAGGGAAAACTACATCTAAACTTTCAAGATAACTTGGAAAAGTATTTCAATAAAATTGCCCTTGAATTTTCTTCTTTACTCTTTCAAAGAAATCATCAAGCAAAAAGCTCAACTCTGAAATAATAAAATCAATTTTGATACCAATATTGTAATGAGTATAGGAGAAATTTTTATTGATTTCATTGATGTAGGTTTTCAAAAACTCATTAGTAAGTTTTTCCTTTTTTATCCCCAACTCAAAACACTTTCAAAAAGTGCAAACATTTTGGTAGATATTTGCACCATTATAAGAACTTCAAGCAACTTTGAGGTCAATTCTCTTCATATAAATTTTCTTAGAGAAAATTAAAAATTTTATATCTATATTTGATATATAGATTATTCTGCAAACATCTCTGTTTCTGTATCAATATCAATATAAAATATTTTAGGATTAGAAATATTTCCTCTGTTAGTAAGCACAAAAGCAGAAGCTCATCTTTGTTTTGAAGCAGTAATCATTTCTGCACCTAAATCATAAATTTCAATTTCATCATCTGTTTCTTCAACCAATAGTTCTGTTGACTCTTGTTCTGGCAATTCAATATTTAATGCATCAACTCACTTTTTAATCATTTCTTCTGCAGGATTAACCTCTGGAGTTTGCATAACTCAAACTGGAGCAACTGCTTGAGTAGTAGTATCAGCTGGCATTTCCTTTTCTGAAAAACAAAAGAGTTTTACAAAAATAAGAGGAAGTAAAAACACATAAAAAATTGAAAATAATTGATCAAACTCAATAATATTTCCAAGATAAAGCACTCAAATTCAAACTAATCACCATTTGAAAGGAGATAAAAGAGTTTCTCTTCCCTTATCATTATTTCAGTCCAAGAACTCAAAAATTCAAATAACAATTAAAGCATATCCAATAAAAATTACTAGAGGTTGCAAAGCCTCAAAGAAAGACAAATAATGAACATTATAGAGAATAATGTACACCAAGAAATTTTTCAATAACCAAATAAGGTAAGCAGCTATCCCCATTCCAACAACAATAAAGATAAGTTGAATTACATTAAAAGAGGCATATATTTTTTTGTTAATATCCCAAAAATACTTAAGAGTTTCTGAAAAGCTTCTTCTAGGTTGATTATCTACCATGGGAATTCAAGCCATAGGAGCAGCTCAAGGATTATTTTTCATAGCATTTCCAAATGCACCTCTACTTGTAGTAACCTGATAATCATTTTGAGAATTAATAAACATATTATTATCTCACCCCATTGGAGATTGTGGCATTGGAGGAAAACCTGGCATCATTGGTTGTGCTGGAATGCCTGGCATTTGTTGTGGAGGCATTGGTTGTTGAGGAGCTTGTTGAGGTTGATTTTCTAAAAGTTTTCAATAATCAAAACCCCCTCAACTTTGTTCTTGAGGGGTTACTGGAGTATCATCTGCAAAAAGAGAATCAAAATCAGAAGCCATAGTAACCAAATATGATATAATTCCCTTTATTATAGAGGTTTTAAGAAAACAAGATTTTTCATCAAGATTTAAATTATTCAAGGTTAAACAATTCAACTTTTCAAGTTTGATTTGTTTTCTTCATATCAATTATTCTTTGATTGCTTGAACCTCTGAATTTAAGTGTCAAATCTTTCTTTTCAAGAACAAACTTACCATCAACTAAAACATCTATATTGTTAAGAATATTTTGTAAATAAGGGGAATTGTTTTTTAATTCTTGAAGTTGTTCCCAAGTAAATCCACTATAAAGCCAAATAGTTTTCTCTGGATAAGTTGCTCTAGCTCTCAAAATAAGTTTTGAAACCATTTCCTGATTCTCTGGCTCTAAAGGTTCTCCTCAAAGAAGAGTCAATCATTCACAGAAATCTGGTTTAAGGGATTGAATAATATAATCTTCTTCTGTTTGAGTATAAGGTTTCCCAAATTTGAAATTCCAAGCTAGAGCATTAAAGCAACCTTTACATTTATGTCTGCAACCACTCACAAAAAGATTGACTCTAATTCCAGGTCAATTTGCTATATCTGTTGTCTTAATGCTTGCATAATTCATATCAGAAAGAAGAAAGAAATAAAATAGTACATTTAAGATTTCAAAAGATTCTCCATTAAAATGAAAGCAAGCCATTTCAATTTTTTAAGTTGCTTTTTTAAGAAAAAAAATTATAATCCAAACACATTTATAGCTTAAAAAACATCTGTAATGAAAAAAATTCTCATACTAGAAGATGAAAAAATTGTTTTTAGTTTCATTAAAGAATGCTTTGAAAAAGTTGGTTATGAAGTACATATTGTTGAAGATGATAAAACTGATTTTAATGCCAATGCTTATAGACTTATTTTTGTTGATAGAGATTTAGTTTATCAAGATGAAAATGGGAAAGAAGTGGTAAGCAATTATCATGATTATTTTCTAAAACAAACAGAAAAGAAAGAAATTGATAAAGTTAGTCTTTTAACTAAAACATATTATATTTCTGGCAATATGCTAAATAATGATTATTTAGCCAACAAGCTTATTATGAGAGCTATGGAAGAATGGGCTGAGAATAACAATGGCTTTTGCTTTGAACAAGAAGATTATCTTTTGCAATTTCAATATTTTGCTAAAATGGCAGAAATGAACAAATATTGTAAAGTTAATAATGATGAATTTCAACAAAAAATTGTAAAATTAGCAGAAAGATATGTTTAATTATTTAATTGTTAAAAAACAATCATGCTATATGATGAAAGAACTTTTATAGACAAGAAATTTGAAAACAAGCTCTTAAAGAAATTTTGAGAAATATACCTCAAACTTTGCAAAAGAGCCACTTTTTTGGAAAGAAAATTTTGAATTTGAATCCATACTGCAACTTGAAAATGAAAAATCAATTGAATACCTTACACTGTTACCTTAAGAATTGATGAAGGACTTATGTTTTTTTGGTTTGAAATAGATAATTGAGATGAAATATATCTAGAAATCCTTCATGAGAGAAATGGGTTATCAAATGAATATGTTTTAGTTTTTGAAAATAGCCTTTTAGAAGAGCATAGAGAAAAAGAAATAATCTCAAATCTAACAACTCTTAAAGCTGCTATGAAAGGTTAAATAATGAAATGATTGATAGATATTGCCAAAATTATTTCTAAAAATCTCTTGAAATTTCAAGATATTTTTGTATATATGATATTGTTAACTTATTTAAATTAAGTTAACAACTAACCCCTGTTGGTTTTTGTAATTTTAGCAAAGAACCTAATGGAAATTAGGTTTTTTGTTTAATTTAAAAAAGAGTTTTAAAAGACCATCATCTATCTATGAATTCCCTAGAATAATCTATATATTAAAATACCTCAAATAAAAACAAAAATAAATTAATATCAAGATGGAAAGAAAAGATGTGAATGAAGAGACAATCTTCAATCAAGAAGAGTTGAAAAACTCTCAAAACAAAGAGTATGCATGGAAACAAGAAAAACCATTATTTAATTGGTTTGAAGTTTTGCTTAGCAATGTAAAGAAATGGATAGATGCTAATACAAAAACCATCTTTCATGTAGAATTGGTGTGTTTGATTGTAGCAATTATGCTAGGTAGTATTAAGTTTGAACTGCCTTTGGTAGTTGGAATTTCTGCCTCAGTTGCACTTATGCTTCTTTATATCCTATCTCCACAATCAATTGTAGTTTTTAACTACTTTTTCTTGATTGTTGTTGTAGCAGTGCTTTTTGTTGGTATTATTGTTGTTATCTATGTCTTATTAACCATTATCATAATATGTGGGCTTACAATTGCATTGTGTATTATGGTTGATGATGGCATAAGAAAATGGAAGGTCTTCCTTGCTAAAAGAAAAAGAAGATTGAATAGTAACTAACAAAACATGTTGCTTAATCCTCTTTGCTCTTCAAATAGTCTGTTTTTCTTGCTATTTGAATCTCTGAAACATCATTAAACAAGTCTAGTGTTCTAGGCTTGTTTTTTGTACTTAAATAAATATGGTTTTGTTGAAAAATATATATCTAAAACACAGTTCAGACCAATATAAAAAATAAAATAAAAGAGATAAAATATTTGGGTTGATCATTTCTTCAAATAAAAAACCTAATCTTAATGATTAGATTTTCTTCTTACTAAATTCTTCTTGTTCTTTTCTTTTTGTTAGTATAGGTGCTAGACATAGGATCAAATTTATTTAATTTGTTACTTAATTTTCTCATCTGTTTAAGCAATCCAGTCTCAAGAGTTAGAATATCCCAAATTCCATCCTCTGAAAGAGCTGCTTCATTAATATTTTTAGGAATCATTCCTTTGTCTGACAATTCTTTATCAATAAACCATTGTTGGCTAGAATAGTAATTTTCCATTTTAGTAATGAATGGCAAAATTTTTTCATAAGAATCAAGAGCTAACTCTAGTTTTTGCAAAATAGGATTAGCTAAAGCCATTATCTGTGCAATTTGTTGAATTTTTTCCAATTGTTTTTGGGTTGGTTGTGAAATTTTATTCATCATATTTATTATGGTTGTTGTGGATAAATGACAGTTTTCTTCTGGTTTTAAGATAGATATATTATCATTATAATATATCATTATAAAGATATATTGAATTAAAATTTTATTTTCATCAAAATCAAAACTAATGAAGAAAAATATCAATTGGGAGAAAATAGGAGACAAGTGTTTTAAAATATATAACATTGCCTACAAATTAAATCCCACAAACACAAACTATTGACCATTACACATGTGGGCATTAACTGCTCCAATAAATGAAATGGTTAATTTTTCTAAAACTAATGAAAATTGCTCTGAATATGATAAGCTAATGTTAGAGAAAGCCATAAAACAATGTGATAATGTAATCAACACCAACAAAAACACAAACTGGGGCATGAATAGTGAAAAAATCATAAAAGAATTGCCTTGATTTTTCAAAAAAATAAAAGAACTTCAAGCTTTATGTCAAAAAGAATTAATAAAACTAGAAGGAAAGACTGGACATTCTAAAAAATAATTTTCATGTTTTATTAATGGTTTTGTTATTGTAATGTAGCAACAATCATATCATGATGATTATTTTGAGAAGAAAAGATAGGTTTGAACTGGAAAAAACTATGTAGCTAGTATGTAGTGAGGGTTGATAATATAAAAAAATCATCAACTTAAATGATGTTTTTTTCAATATTATTGAATATTTTTGAATATTTTTGGTGGGCATAGTTGGGCTTGAACCAACGACCAAATGGTTATGAGCCATCTACTCTTACCAACTGAGCTATATGCCCAATTTATTGCTTCAGGGGGGATTTGAACCCCCAAGACTTTTCAGCCAAAGGATTTTAAGTCCTTCGTGTATACCCATTTCACCACTGAAGCTTATCTATTTGCACTATTTAATATATAGATATTGTAAAAAAAAGCAAGAAAAAAAGAAGAAATTAAATTATTTCTTCTTTTGTCTTATCTTTTTAAATTAAAGATGGAGAACTCTGTTCTTAATTTCATTAGTTTTCCCTTTGTTGAAGTAGTTAGATCAGAGGTATCAACAAGTTCTTCTCACCACTGTCATCTTATGCTTATCTCTTTCTCAACAATTTGGACAATACCATTCATTGTTTTCATCTAGCAAAATTTCTCCTTCAAATCCACAAGTTTGACAACAATCACATTTAGTATTAAATTCTGCATATTGAATATTGTCATAAATGTATTTTACCAAAGTTTCAAGAGCTAGAAGGTTTTTGCTCATATTTGGGATTTCTACATAAGAAATTGCTCCTCCTGATGAAACTGGTTGAAATTCAGATTCAAAAGACAATTTACTGAAGGCATCAATATCTTCTCTCACATCAACATGATAAGAGTTAGTATAATATCCTTTATCTGTAACATTATGAACATCTCCAAACTTTTCCTTATCTATTCTAGCAAATCTATAACAAAGGCTTTCAGCTGGAGTACCATAAAGAGCAAAACCAATACCTGTTTTAGCTTTCCATTCATCAACTTTTTCTCTCAATCTTTTAATGAGTTCCAAAGCAAAAGCTTTTCACTCTTCTGTAGTATGAGAACATTTTTTTACAAGATAAGTTGTTTCATAAATTCCAATATATCCCATTGAAAGAGTAGAATAACCATTCTCCAAATAAGCATCAATCTTATCATCCTTATTAAGTCTTGCTAGTCCTCCATGTTGCCAAAGCAAAGGAGCATATTCTGCTTTTGTTCCCTTAAGAGCTTCATGTCTTTCCATAAGAGCCTTGAAAACTAACTCACATCTTTCATCAAAAAGTTTCCAAAAAGCATCTTCTCAATAACCTTGTGTCTCAAGTCAGATTTGTGGAAGATTGATAGTTACAACCCCTTGATTAAATCTTCCCTCAAACTTGTAATTTCCTTCTTTATCCTTATATGGAGAGAGAAATGAGCGACATCACATCGGTCAAAACACATTTCATTCATAGTTCTCTCTCATCTTCTTAGCAGAGATATAATCAGGATACATTCTTTTTGCAGAACATTGCACTGCAATTTTAGTGAGATAATCATATTCTCCACCCTTTAAAGCATTATGCTCATCAAGAACATATACAAGCTTAGGGAAAGCAGGAGTGATATATACTCAAGCCTCATTCTTAATACCAATTATTCTTTGCTTGAAAATTTCTTCAATAATCAAAGCAGTTTCTTTAATATATGGGTCTTTTGGGTCTAGTTCCAAGAAAAGAGTTACAAATGGAGCTTGTCCATTAGTTCCCATAAGAGTATTGATTTGATATTGAATTGTTTGAACTCCAGCTGAAAGCTCATCTCTCAATCTTTGTTCTGCAATTTCATTGATTACTTCTTCAGACAATCTTCCTCCAAATTGTTCATGGAGTTTTCTTCTAAACTTCTGTCTTGTTTCATAAAGGAAGATTGCAAGATGCTTAACATTTATAGTTTGTCCTCCATATTGAGAAGATGCTACAGCTGCAATAATTTGAGTCAATACAGTACAAGCCACTTGAAAGCTCTTAGGTCTTTCAACCATTTTCCCATTCATTGTAGTCCCATTTTCCAACATATCCTTAATGTTGACAAGGCAACAATTAAACATTCCTTTTTGAACATAATAATCCAAATCATGAAAATGGATAGCTCCATTCTTATGAGCTTCAGATACCTCTGGAGAAAGCAAAAGTCTCATTGAAATATCTTTAGACACTTCTCCAGCAATCAAATCTCTTTGAGTTGGTGCAATTCTAGCATCTTTATTTGAGTTCTCAGTTCCAACCTCTTCATTGGTTTGATTAACAAGAGACAAGATAGACTCTTCCAAATGTGTTAATTCTTTTTTGATTTCATTCATTTATATGGTTGCTAGGGAAATAAAATATATCTGTTCTTTTTTAATTGTTTTATTTTTTAATTTATAGGACAACTATGCTATTTTTTAAGTAGTATTTTTGAGATAATTAAAAACAGGGTTTAGCCTGTTTCTAATTATGTTTTCTTTATTTAATAGTATCAATTAGGCTTAATATCCACCAACTCAAAGGTTTGGTTCATAACTTCCTTTAGCTGAAGTTACTTGCAATTTCCCATTTACTATTTTAGCAGAGAAGCTTTTTCTTGCTTCTTCTCTCTCCTCATCTGAAAGATGGAAAAGTTTTTGAAGTGAGGTCTCTTTTTTCTTTTGCTTAGCTTTCTCTTTTTGAAGTTCTTGATTTCAATTACCATTAGTCAAAAGTAGTGTCATTTTAATGAAGATTAATAACTTAAAAATTTTATTGTTAGTTTTAGTATAATGATTTTTATAAAAAATGCAAACCTCTTATCAGATTTTAATCTTTATTTCTTTTAATTCATTTATAGTGAACTTATTTTTAGTGTTATAATTACTTGTATTATTATCATACATGATAACCAAATAATCTCCTATAATTTCATAAATTCTCCTCACTCCTCTGAGAGTAGTTTTTCATCTCATAAGCAAGTATAATCCTACTCAATAAATTAATACTCAAAGATATAAAGCAGGCACTTTAAACATTAAAGAAATATCTTTTGTTTCTAAGAACACTAAATAAAGAAAAATAGGAAGAAGAATAAGATAAAAAAACAATACTCAATTAGATGCTTTGGTCTTTAACTCTCACATGCTTGTTAATGAGATATATGCTTTTTTAAAATAATTAGTCCTTTCTACCCTAGTTCTATAATCTTTCTTTTGAACCACATTGCTCATAGGTTATCTTAAATTCACATAGTAAAGTCCTCCTCAAGTTTCTAAATTAGGAATGAAATAACTTTTATTTTTTAACTCATTTTTAACATTTTTCTCTATAATGGTATGTATTGGTTTTAAATTAGTTGTTTCCTTATATATGGTATGGAACTTGATTTTATCAATTTCTTTCTCTTGGGTAACAAACAAAAATGGATAAGCACCTTTTTTCATTTGATCTTTTACAAATAATCTCTTAACTTGCAATTCATTCAGAAAATTCATAGTTTCAATGCAATTACTTTTTTCAGCATAATTATCAACCATGCAAGACTGAGTTTCAGCAACCATTCTTTGAGATAGTACTCTATCAACTGACCAATATTGAATACTAAACAAAAAATACAAGATAGGGAAAAAGGCTAACATTAAAGCCACACAAATTCAAAAAAACCAATTCCACCTTACAGCCCAATATAAGAAAAACAGACAACCAATAGCCACAAACATTAAAACCAAAACACCAATGATTAAATCTTGTATTGTTTTAACCTCTGATCAATAATTTTCAGTCAATCTTTGTGTTACTTCTTCTTTATATTTAGAAATGATCTTGTCATAAAGATTTATGAAATGCTTATTCTCATTAATATTAAATTGTTTTATATTTTCAGAATAATTGTCCTTTTGCAATTGATATTCCAAAGGAATTAAGTTATTTTCAACAAACTTTTGTTCTTGAATCAATACTTGCTTATCTCATATAACATCTAAAACATAATCAAATTTTTGTACATATAAAAAAGCAAATATCCCTATAGCTCAAAGACAAATAGAAGATAATAATGAAAACATGATTTTTTTAGATAAGCTCATTAATAGATTGCCATAGGGTCTAAAACTTTGTTTTCATAGATAAATAGAGGTTTTAAAAAAATCCCACATGGGATTTTTTTGTTTATTAATTAATTATTGTTCAGCAACATTATGTTTCTCCAAAACTGCTTGAATAAGGGTCTCAATTACCACATCATTATCAATGACAATTTTATCTTTGTCACCAGCAATATTTTGCATATTGCTTAAAACATTTTTAAAAGTTTCAAATCTTTTTTTAGTTTGTGAACTAACAATAATAGCATCTTCTGCAAAATTGGATTGGGTTGTTCTTTCTTCCATAATTATGTTATATAAGATTAAAAAAATTAAACAAATTTAATATATTTATTTTTTAAAGTTTTGCAAGAGATTTAAAAAAAATCATTAAATTTTTTAATAGCATATAATTCCTTTGAGATCCATTCCAAATTCTCAAATATAGAAAATATAGCTTTCACATCAACTTGGGTTTTGAAATCTTTATTATATTTCTCAACTAATTGAGCAAACCTCCTTTCCTGCATCATTTGTTCTTTAAAAGTCAGAGAATCAGTTTCTCAATGGCTGCTTCTAATATATTTGATTTCTGATTCTAGAGCAGCTCTTTGCATTAACATAGCAATGAGTTTTTCATCAATTTTATCTGCTTTTTTTCTTAAATCTACAAGCAATGTTTTAGTTGTTTTTTTATTATCCATAATAGAACTTTGTCTAAAATTTAGCTTTTAATAGCTAAAGAATATGTTTTTAGTTTCTCATTCACTTTATCTACCAAATCTTTAATTACTAATTTCTGGGTAGCTTTGATATAGGTTTCAATGAGGGTATAATTGATTTGATTATCAGAAGTTATAGGAAGGTAGATCTCTAAATTTGATATAGATTTAACATTAGAACCAGCTCACCAACTCAAATCTTTAATTCTGAAATTGATAAGAGTTGTAAAATATTCTCCCAACTTCTCATTCAAATCATATCATTTCAAATAAAACACTTTAACTTTATTCCCAGTATAATATGATTCTTTCTGATAAAAAGCAAAGAAGGTATCTTGAGCAAAAGTTATTGTATTTCATGGATTAAGAAACTCTTCATCCTCTGAAATATAACCTTTAATTCAATTATTTGTTGATGTCCTTACAACATAAGGATAACTATATTCAGTTTTCTCATTTTCAATTGTTATATTGGTTCAATGGAAAATCTTTTTACTAGGTCTAATATCAAACAATTCATCCAATGTAAACTTTTTACCTTTATCTTCTGCAATAATTCTCAAACTATCTAATTCTTCTTGTGTAAGCTCATAATCACTCAAGCCAGTGGCTTTAAGATAAGCCTCAATCTCCTTGATATGATAAGCCTCAATCTCCTTGATATGATAAGCCTCAATCTCCTTGATATAGTTCTCCATATAGTCATAGGCTAACTCTCAATTTGATAGGGTAGGGAGATAAATGGTTTCCTCTTTGATTTTATTCCATCAAGATTTATTTTCCCAATTATATTTGGAGAAAATCTTATTTAAGATAGCAATAAAGTACATTTGCAATAACTTTATATTTTTCACTGATTTTTTGAAAGTAAAAGCATAACTATCTTGCAAAACAGTAAATTCATTAGGTTGAAAGAATACTCTTCAAAATCCATTAGCAGTGGCAGAGAATACTTCTTTCAATATAGTTGCTCATTCCCTATCTATATACTTCCCTATTTGATTATTAGACCATATTGCTGTTGTTGCAGGTAAATCTCATGTTCAATTCTTAATTACATTGTTAGTATTGATTTTCTCAAAAATATCTCAAATTAAGTAAGGTTTTACCCCCCCCCACTTGACAGAAATGCCTCTTCTAACCTAGCTAATCTAGCTTCTAATGACTCCATAGTTCTTGTTGAAAGATAAAAATATTCCTCTTTTGTTTAATATATAGATATTTTTTTCTTAAAAACAAAAAAACCTTTCTCTAAAAAAGGTTTTTATGCTTTGTTTAATCCATTCAAAGATTAAAGAGTCTTCAAAGATGGAGTTACAACAAACTTCAATACATCCTTAGCAGGAATCTTGATTTTTTCTGAAGGATTCTGAGGATTAACTCCTTCTCTAGCCTTTACAGAAACTTTCTTGAATTTTCCAAAAGAAGTCTTAACAGTTTGTCCATTCTTTACAAGTTCAAGAATAGCATCTCTTTCAGCATTCTGAACTCTTTCAACATCTGCTTTACTCATTCCAAGCTTTTCAGCAACAAGAGCAACCAAATCTTTTCTAGTAACTACTTCAGTCATTAGTAATTTTAATCTTAAAAATTAAATAATTGTTGAGAGTATATCAACTCTTGCCTTTCTTATAGAGAAAAACAATTTTTTTTGCTATCACACAAAGAAAATTGTATTAATATATTTTTCATCTTCTAATCTCATTCCTTGAGTTTGAATATCTGAAATAGATAAATTCTCCTCAAATATCTTAGTGTTTAATTTTTCTCACCAATCTTCACTTTCAACATTTAAAGAAAATTTCTGTTTTTCTGTTTTTCAATCACCCTCAACATCAACCTTTGGAATTTCTAATCAATATTTTTCACAAAACCCAATATAATCCCACATCATAAAAGTTATTTCATTATTTCAATCTTTTAATAATAGTTTAACAGTTGCTCATTCTTTTCCTAAGAATTGTAAATTTTCTACCTTGTAATTTTCAAAAGCTTTAAAATTTGCATCAGATTTCACAAACCCATTAAATTTGGAAAAAAATCTTTCAAAGGTTAAAATATCCTTTACATTAGGTTTAATGTTCATCAAAACATCCATTTTGATAGTATATAATTTTTGCTTTTCTTCATCTGTCAAAGTTTCCATCTTATTAGTGATTTCTTCAAGAAAGCTATTTACATTATTTAAAGCAATCCCAAAAGCAGCTGCATGTCATCATATATTACTTACTGATTGAAAAGTTGAACACCCTAAATCAAAAAGTGAAAAAATACTTCTTCAAGAACCTTTGAATTGAGTTTCATTACAATATTTACCAACAAAAGTTGGCTTTTTATACATTTCAGCAACCTTTGAAGCAATAATACCAAATACTCATTCATGGTTTTTCATAATATTGGTTTCAATCTCTTCTACTTGATCCACTCTAATGTTTCTTCAAATATAATCAAGAAAAATATCTGAATAGTGGCTAGCAAAATAAGATTTCAAATCACCATATGCTTCTTCTATATCTCCATCTGATACCTGCTCCTTAACTCCTCCAATTACAACAGGATATTGATACCTTTTATTTTCTTTAATGTCTTTCAAAACTTGTTTTGCAATACTTGCTTGCAACTGTTTTCTTGTTTCATTAAAACTAATTTTGTTAGTTCTTGGAACTCCACCATATCAAATAATCCATTCCAAATATAAACTATGCATTAAAGAAACTCTACCATAAGCATTAATTGATGGACAAATGGAAAATCCTAAATCTGAATGTGAAAATTTTCCTTTAAAACTTAACACCCAACTCAAGAAATATCCTATCTGTTCAAACCATTGAGGGTATCAATCATTAAATTCTTCTATTTTCAATGTTTTCAAGATAATACCCAAAACACTATCTTTTGTTGGCTCTACATCTTTTTTAGATAGTTCTTTTTGCAAATGTCTCACCACTTTCTGTCAATGAAGAAAGAAATACATATTATTACAAGAAGAAAGATCAGTAACATCACTAATAGCAGTAATTGCTCAACCAATACTAATATAATGTATCAAATCCTTAAAATTTCTCTTCAGTAAATTATTGGAGATCAAGTAATCCAAAGCATATTCATAAACTGATACTGCTAATTCTCAAGCTGATGAATAGAATATCTTATCATAATTTCATTGAATTGATAAACTATCTTTAGACTTATCTTGAATTTGAGCCTGTTCAAAGAAATCATAATAGTTAGGGTAATGATTAAGAACATAATTATTCATTATGAATTTATCTCTAAACTCTTGAGCAAAACTAGGATAATTTTTGAAAAATTCAGTAAGTTCAGTTTTAAGAAGCTCTATATCCTCAATTATTTTATTGGTTAAATTAGCATTTGGATATTTTTCTAAATAAAAATGCTTAAATTCTTTAATTGAAAACCAAATAGAACTCAAAGGAGTGTGATGATCAAAGATAATGATTTTCTTTTTTGAACTAATAAAACTCATTGGAAATTCAACAGATATTCCAATATCTGTGGTAATGATATTATCTACATTATTGTGCAAGGTAGATTCAAAAAACTTTTGACTAATTCCATATCCTTCATCTCTAGCAGTAGGTTTAATCCTAATTAAAGATTTTGAATGATATACTTCTTTTAACAAAGAAAGCAAATTATAGTACAAAAATCCACTTACTGTTCCATCTGCATCATAATCTGGGAGAATAAGAAAAGACTCATTATTTTTAATCCCATTAACTATACTTTCAAATGATTTTCTTATGAAAGGCAGATGTTTTTTTGCTTCAACAGTATATCTCTCTTTTGATGCATCATTAGAGATTTTAATTGACTGAATCATAAGAGGATTATGATTAACAAAATATCCCATATCTTCAGAAGAACTTACAACATTGGTATATAAAGTTTGTGTTTTTATTGCCATAGAAAACTCAAAAGAAATAAATAATTCAATAACATTATACTCAAAAATTAAAAAAAAGCAAGTCTTGCCTGCTTCTTTTTTTAATTAAAATAAATCATTCCATTAACAATCATTGTTCAACTCATATGGTCAAAAGCTCAACTAATTGGTTGAAAATGCTTATTATACATCAATCAATTAATAAGATACATAGTTGGCTCTTGTTCATTCATTGCTTTACTTAAAGAATGTTTGAATTGATGTAAATCATGATTTTTAAATTTTTGAATTTTACAAGATTGAGTTTTTAAAATATCTTGTTGTGTGGTTCAAACTTTGAAATTACCATCTGCATCATTGATATTATTTTTTGCTTCTTTACCATCTACAACATATTTAGATAAATCTATAAGAGTAGGATATAAGGAAAGATCTCAACCCCTTCCAACTCAATCAATTTCACCAGAATCACCAACTGTTCAAGGGAAATATTCTAACCCATCAAAGCTTAAAGGGCAGAGTTTTACAGTGTTACACATTTCTCATTGATCTGGTGGACATTGGAATGTTATTTGTTGGAAATTTTGTCCAATTGGGAAAGCTAGAGGTATTCTTTTTACCTCTACTTTCACATCCCAATTCTTAATGAAAGTTATAAGTATTCAAATAAGAATCAGAACAATTATCACTTCAATCATTGTGAAACATTTTTTTGCTCTACCCAACATTAACATACATCTTTTTTGAAAATTAAAACTTATGCTATTTAGGTTGTTCTGCTGTTGAACCAGCTAAAACCTTTGCATCTTCTTTCTCTACTTCCTTAAAAACTTCCTTAATTGGATTCTTTTTTAGGTCTTCTTTAGAATTTGTTTCCTCTTCTTTTTTGACTTCCTTTTTATCAACTTTTTTATCATGCTCTTTATCTGATGTATTTTCCTCTTTAACTTCCATTTGAGACTCTTCCTTTTTTTCACTTGAAGAAGTATCATTTTCTTGCTTAAGTTCTTTTATCCCAAAAAACTTATCAATAAGCTTCTTGTATTCACTTGTAATAAAATTGAAATTAACCTCATATTTCCCTTTCAATTGATCATCTGTATAATCTTTAGCATATACTGGTAGTTGTTCATTATCCTTAGCTAAGATACCCTTATTGGATAATTTATAAACATTAGATTTCTTTCAATTTTTCTTAATAATATTTTTAGAGAATAGAAAGTTTGTTTTATATATTCCCTCTTTTTCCATAAATCCACTTTCAAATATCAATTCTTGCTTATCTTGTACAATCTTAGCACCAATAAGACTATCTGTAATAGTGAGCTTTACTTTTATTTCTTTATCCTCTTTAGATAAAAGAATTTCTTCTTTATCTCAATAAACCCCACTTACTTTATAACCAGCTAAATTTCAAGAAATCATAGCTTTATTTTCTTTTACATCATAATGAAGTTGTAATTTATCATCATCTTGGATAGATGAAACAAATTCTTTGAAAGGAGAAACTTCTTCTGTATCTAGAAAAATTTTAACTAATGCATCTTTTGTTTTGAGAACTTTTTCAAGTTCATTTTTAATATGTTTACCAGAAATATTTATCTTATAAGATGCTTTAGAATTTTGTTTACTTTCCCCCATCTCTTTGTGTTCTTCTTTGTTCACATTTTGATCCTCTTGTTTTTCATTTTCAATAGCACCTTCACTTTTTGTTTGTGCTTCTCAATCTTCTTTTGTATCTTGAATTTTATTTTCTGTATCTTGATCTTTATTTGTTTCTGCTTTATGTTCTTCTGAAGTATTAGTTTCTTCCTTTACTCCATTACTTGAAGTAGTGACTAAATCTTTTAAATGTTCAGTTGTCTCATCTTTTGAAGTAGCTTTTTGATGTTCTTTCTCAAATGAAACAGTTTCATCACTTCATTCAATTTCAGCATTATTAATGATATTTGCAAATATATTGAAACCTAAAAGTTGAGTTCTATATTCACCTAATAAATTCAGAATATCTACATTATTCTTATCTGATGAAATAGTTAACATCTTATTTTGCAAAGAAAATTTATCAAGTTCTGATTTATCTATCAAATCTTGATCTTTTGTGTTGATACCAAAATTCTTAAAAAACAAATGTGTTTTTTCTCTTTTTCATTCAATATCAGCATTAATTTTGAAACCATATTTTTGCTCTTTCCCCTGTTTAATAGTAAGAGATGTTTTAAGCTCTCATTTCACATCACCTTCATCTCCATTATATTTTTTCACAGAGAGTGCAGGATTATTTTCTTTTTTTAATTTATCTTCTGGACTTAATTCATTCCCATCTGCATCAGTATCAGATTTACCTTTTGCAAGATTATCTTCTGCCTCATCAACCCATTTAATATCTTGCAAGTTCTGACTAAGTTGGGATTGAACATCCATTATATTTGTTTTCTTATATTTCTTATCATAGGTTTTGATTGTCCAATGATTTGTTTCATTTGTTTTTTTTGCATCATAAATTTCTTGTAATCATTTTTCAACATTCATGCTCATTGGGATGAGTTTATTGAGAATATATTTTTTCTCCTCTGATAACTCAACTTTAGCAAACAATCCACTATCATTTTTCTCTTTGATCTCTGCAGTTTCTACTTTTTCTTTATCTTTATCTTCATTTATTGGTGTTTCTTGTTGTTGATTTTGTACAACAGGTTTAATTGGTTCTGCAGTTCAGAATATTTTATCCTTAAAAGCAAAAACTCAAACCCCAGCAATTGCCAAAGCCACTGCACCAATGATTATTTTATTTTTGTGATGTTTCAATTTATCAATAACATTCATTTTTTTTGTTTCATCCACTGGTTGATTATTTATTTCTTCTGGTGTTTCTGTAACATTTGCATCAACTTTAACCTCTTCTTTTCACAAATCCTGCTCAAAATCTTTTAGTTCTTCTAAACCCTCTTCCAAATCATTAATATCATTTTGAGTTGTGTGTGATTCTTGTGGAGAAATTTCTTCTATTTCATTCAAATCTATTTCTTCATTTTCAAAATTATCATGAGATTTCTCCTCTTCTTTTTTATTGTCATCTTCCTTTTCCAAATATTCCTCTGTTTCAAAATCATTCAAATCTATTTCTTCATCAAGATCAAACATTTCATTGTCAGTTTGTTCTTCCTTGATTGGCATATCAGAGACCTCATCCACAATGGTTTCATCTATATCTTCTAGTTCTTGTCTCTGAGAATTAATCTCATCTTTTTTTTCTGCTATTGCCTCTTGAACTTCCTCATCATCTAGAAAATTAGGAATAGATGATGTATTCTCTTCCATTGTATCTTCTATTTCTTCAATATCTTTTGATTTTTCATTAGATTCAATAGAACTTGAATCATTCAAAATGATATTATCTTGAATATTTATTTCTAGTTCATCCATTACATCATTCTCAATTACTCCAATATCTTCCTTTAAGATAGTTTCATTTTTATTCTCAAGTTTATCATTTTTTGATGGTCTTCACCTACCTCTTTTTGATGTTTCTTGAGTAGTGTTTTTTGCATTTACAGCCTTTTTAAATTTTTGCTTGTCTTTCTTACTTATGACCATTGATAAAAATAATATTTAAAAATTCTTTTTTTGATAGACAATTTAGTAAAAAACAAAAAAAGCAATATAATTATTGCTTTTTATTTTTTCCTCTACCTCTAGATTTCCCTAATTTCTTTGCTTCATTATTCATATCACTTTCCAAATCCAACAATAAGTCAAAATTATTTATTCTCTCTCCAAATGATTCAATAGGCATCACCTTATCAATAATTTCATTAAAGCATCATTTACCTTTTTCTTTTCTTATCTTTTTGATTTTATCCATTTTTTTGTTCATAGCATTTGCATCAGGAATAGTAACAAAAGCAAAAATATTAGCTACTCTCTCTAATTTTTCTGTTATATCTTTTTCTGTTAAAACATCTTGATTCTTAGAATATTCTACAAATGCTGACATAATTCCAATAAGATAGGGTTCTTGACTAATTGTTCTCAAATGCCATTGTTCAATTAAGGCAATTGAAGTAGTTTCCAAAATACATTTTAAAGTATTATCTATTACCCAATTTCAAGCTTCTTTTAATTCCCCTTTACATTGATTTACTAAAGGTTTAAAAATAGACTTTAACCAGTTGTAAATATAAACTTTAGAAATAACAGAATTATCACCATAAGTTATAAATTTTTTAAGAGACCCAGACTTAGATAACTCTACAATAGGATTTTTATTAATTGATTTAAAATACAAATATCCATAAAACTCATTAAGAACTACTATCAAATGCATAACAAATAAAGTAAATTCATCTGGCATAATTAGATCTTAAAAATTTATTATATCATCTTCCTCTACTGAAGCCTTAGTTGTAAATTGTCTATATTTCTCCATACCAATCCAACCTGGTAAACAATTAAACTCCCAAGTAAGTCTAATCATTGCTCTAAAAAAATTAATAGTTGTTGGTTTTTTATTAGGTTTAAGAGAAGCTAATTTTTTGAAATAACTTAATTGAAATTGTATCATCTCTTCATAAAACCCAGATGATAATAATTTCTGAATATAATTATTTATTTCTGCTTTAGCTAAACTTATTTCTTTCTTTGATACTTCTAAGGAATAACCATTAAAATCAATTTCAATTTTATCATCATAATTTATTAGATCTCATTTATACTTTTGAAGTACACTCTCAATTTTCTCTAATAGTTTATATTCTTCAAATATGAGACCCTTGTACTTGATATTTTTGAGGAATATTATATTTAAGTTTAAGCTCTTGCTCTTTCTTTTTGAGATTATTGATAAACTCTAAAAATAATTTCTTTCTATCCTCATCATCTTCTAAAGCTTTTTTAATAATTGTCCAATCATTCTTCCAAAGATTAATACCTAAGAAATAACCTTGATCTCTATAAAACTTTATCAAATCATTGAATGTAATTTCATCATCATGTTTAAGTAATTTTAACAAAGGTGTTAAGCTTTTCCCTTGATGCTTTTTTTTAAGTTTTTCAAAAAGAGTATCAAATCAAATTGGGAGACAATCTCACAACTCTTGAATAACATTGTTAATTTGTTTTTTTAGAGGTTTCATAACTGGAATAATAATTAGTAAAACAATTATTTTTAGAATTAAATTAAAATTTTAATTCTTAGATATATTTTTTTGAAATTGTCAAGATATATAATGTAAATATAATATATATTATTTAAATATTTAATTTTATTTTTTTATATTAATTAAATTAATTATTAATATAATTATTATTTAAATATATTATTATCTGATTATTAGAGTTTATTTCTACTTATCTGATTTTAATTATTTTTTTATATAAATTATTTTATATATTATTATTTTTAAATAATTTTTATTTTTTAAATATATATTATTATTAAATATATTATTATTAAATATATTATTACTAATATATTTTTTAAATATATTATTTTTAAATATTATTACTAATAATATTACTACTAACTAATTATATTAAATATTATATTATATTATATATATATTCATATAGTAGCTCTCATTGAAAATTTCAGCTTCTCAAGCCTAAAATAATTCAAAAAACTTTATTGAAAATTTTTCTAAAACTCAATAAATTTTGATGAGTTTTCCTAGTTTATTTTTGACCAAAAAAAATAAATTTAAACATGAATTTCTTAAAATGGATATTTGTACCCTGAAAAAATATTCATTGAAATTTTGATTTTTGGGTATGGTGAAAACTAGCTTTTCTCAATTTTCTATATTTTCCTTATTTTTTAAAGAATTTGATTGAATTTATTTTCAAGTTCTTAACTGGCATTTTGTTATATTTTGATAAAAAGTTGCAAAAAATTTGCATTATTTACAAATTTAGTTATAATTTGATTGTTATTTTAGCAAATTAACTAGATTCCAATGGTAAATAAAAAATTAAAATGGTATGCTTTAAGTTTTATTCTTGTTCTAATTATTTCACTTTTGCTTATTTTCAAACATAATTTGCAAATGAAATATCTTGATTACAAAATTATGTATCAAGATTATCAAGCTAAAGGATTAGAAAAGGATCTTAGTTCAACTAAAGATAGTATGAATACTATTCAAAAAAAACTTATTGAAACTGCTAAGCAACAAATTATTGATGAAAAAAATTATTGTGAAAGTTCTCAATATGCTTTTTATCTGAAAGAGTTTCAAAAAAATGATGTTTTCCCTTCACAGTTAGATTTGGATATTCTTAAGCTTAAAATCTCTACAGAATATTGTTCTTTGGATACTGTAAAACAAAAGGTGACTAAAGCTTTGAAAGCTTCTTTTGATGCTATTTTCAATGAAGTAGATGCTAAGGGTTCTCAATTTGAACAAGCTTTAGATAAAGAAATCTCTACTCTCAAACAAGAAGAAAAAACACAAAATCAAACTCTTGAAAATAAATATTCAATTTTAGATAAGGTTTCTGGTGATGCAGAAGAAAAATATGAACCAAAATCTAAAACTCCAATTAAGGCTATCTTTTGTTCTTATGGACATGGATTTAGTTCAAGTATTTCAGGAGCAGTGGATAATGGTTATGTGGGAAATAAAAGTGAATATTCTCCAGAAGTTTGGGCTAAACTTGGGGAACTTATGAATACCTATGGTTTGGATTATATGAAAAATAATTATAATCAAGGTATGATTACAGAAAGAGAAATGGTGGAATTTTTGAATACTGTGGCTTGTGGAAAGATTAAACAAGAAGCAGAAAAAAGAAATATAAAATTCTACTCTATTGGTGATCCTCAACATCCAATGTCTTTGGCAGATAAAATTGAATTGATTAACAAAATATCAGAAGAGAATGGATATAATGGAACAAATTCAATAGCTTATGAATTGCATTCTAATTCAGTTGTTAATCCTGAAAAATCAGGTCTTGAGGTGTTTTACTCATCAAAAAAGATGAAAAATAATGGTATGCAATCAAGAGATTTAGCTTTGACTGTGTTAGATTCTATTTCAAAAACTCATGATCAACTCAATGGTGATTATAATTCAAGTTATGTTGTAAAACCAGATCATCATTCAAGACATGCATATCTTGGATTTACTACACTTACTAAACCAAATGCAATCCTTATTGAATATGGTTTCAAAAAAAACTTGAATGATTTGTCTATCATGATTGCACATAGAGAACAAGTTGGAGAAAGTATTGCACAAGGAATTTTAAATTTTCTGCCATAGATAAACATTCTAAAAACAACAAAGTTTTTTAGAATTAAATAATCAAATGGATACAAAATTCAATAATTCAATAGTTGTGAACTTTGAGAATAATTGGGATTGAGATGAAAGTCAAAAAATTGAATTTATAGAACATACTGTGGTTTTGTTTACAAGTGAGAAGTATGAAAATAAAAACATATTATTAAATATTAAGCCTTTTGAAAATAGTTTTTTAGTAGCTTGATTAGTAAAGGTCAATGGATTGGAGTTAGTCCTTGATTTCAAAGTTCCTAAAAATGATATTAAAAAGACTTTAGATGTTTGAGTTGGAGAAGTTGGTGAAGCTTTGAAAAAATGGTATGATGAGCATGCAATTTCTCCTAAATCATTTCAACAAGAACTAAGAGATAAGCAACTTATTCAAGGGCAAGAATTTGTATTAAAAAATGCTACTGGTGATTACTACCAAATCAGCATTTGAGAAAATATAAAAATGATTAAAGAATTTATAGATATTGGTTTGCTATCAGAACACTTAGTTTCTCTCATTAAAGATGCTTTATATGAAGCATTTATAAATCATTTAGAAAAAGAGACTTTAATTTCATAATATTCCATTCTCATGTTTAGAAGTGAAAATTTTATAAGTGATTCTGTTAATATTGCAGAATATAATCACATAGCTGAACTCTTAGCTTTTGATATTGATAAGGGTAAAAATGTTTTCTTGTATGGTAAAAAGGGATCTTGAAAATCAAAGATTGCAGATATTCTTGCTTTAATGAGTGAAAGAGAGCTTATTGAAATTGCTCAAAGACTTATCTCTAAAGCATCTGATGATGCTAAAAAAGAAGAACTTTTAAGCCTACTTAATCAATTGATTTCTAACACAAAAATCTTTGGTAGGAATATGAGATTGTTAAAGACAAACAATGTTGAAGAAGGTAGAGATAATGGGAATAATGAAGAAAAGAATAAAATCTCCTTTAAAGAACAACTAGCACAAGCACAAGATATTACTAAATCAGAAAGTACAAGAGAAGAAAGTGTTAAAAAAATTCAATCTGTAGTTGAGGATTTGTATGATTTCTTACCTACAGAAGTTAATGGTTTAAAAGAGCCTTATTTGTGAGCTTATACACTTTATAGAACTATGTTTAGAGAGTTTTTCTTTGTACTCCATAGATTAGATACTTTTAGAGCTGAAGGGGCAAAAGCAAATTTTTCATCTATGGTTAATGTTTTGCTCAATACTATCAATATCTTGCCTTATAAGAAAAGATATGTGTTTATAGTAGATAATTTTGAATGATTTGCTAATGAGTTTTGAGGTGATCTTGTGCATAATGTTCAAGAATGGAATACTCAAGGAATACAATTTATTTTTATCTCTGACTCATTGCCAGTACAAGTTTCTTCTAAAGAAAATCAATTAAATATTTCACTTAGAGAAATAGATAATTCAAAAGTTGCTAATGTGTTTAGTTCAGAAATTATTGTTTCTTTTGCTAAGCAAGAAAAAGGTTTGGGAGATTTCCTTTCTAAAAATAAAGAAGCAATTGTAAATGAAATTGCAATGTTAAGAGAACATGGAGTAATTACTTTAGCAGAGCCTGGAGCAACTGAAAGCTTCCTACTTAATTTGAAACAAAATTATACCTCAAAACAATTTAGTGAAACTGCTTTTCAAACTAAAACAGAAAAAATAAATCTTAAAGATTTAGAAAAGGAAAATAAAAAATTTAATCTTAAAGATTTTTTATTGGAAAGATACCCTCAACAAAACAAAAAGAAATTGCTTTCTAAACAAGCTCTTACTGAAGGATATAAGAAAATTTCAGAACAAATTTTTGGACAAGATAAACAAATTAAACAATTGATAACTAATCTTTATCAAAAAACTGCTTTGGGTGAAACTCCAAGATGAGTGTACATGTTGCTTTGACCAACTGGGGTTTGAAAAACTGAAGCTGTAAAACAAATCACAAAGGTACTTTATGAAACTGACAATTGGGAAGATAATCTTATGATTATCCCAATGGAACAATATACAGACCTTTCTAAATTGAATATTCTTCAAGGGTCTCCAGCTGGGTATGTTGGTTATGGGCAAGGAGAAAATCTTGCAGATAAGCTTTTGAAGATGAAAGAGGGAATTATTCTCTTTGATGAAATTGAAAAAGCAAACACTGATGTTATTAAAGCATTGCTCACTACTCTTGAAGAATGAAAATTGCAAATGGGTAATTGAGAAGTTGCAGATTTAAAAAACTACTCTATTATTTTTACTTCTAATGCCATTGTTTCTTTAGAAGATGTTGCAAAATCAAAAAAGAAGGCAACTAAAGCTCCTAGAACAAATAAAAAGATTGAAGAGCTTACAGAAGAAGAAATAAGGGTTATGTGTTTGGATTATCTCAAAGAGGAAAATGACAAGAAATTCTTACCAGAGTTTTTAGGAAGAATTAACTCTTGTGTGGTTTTCAATCAACTCACTGAAGATAAGCTTGTGGCAGTTATGTTTAAGGCTCTTGAACAAATTAAGCAAAAATACATTAAAGTTTTCAATGAAGAAAGTGGAGTAAGTCTAAAAGATATTATTGCTACAGTTGATCTTTCTGATGAAGAAATGTATCAAATGATTACTGAAACTATTAACTCAAAGCTTTGAGCAAGATATTTGATGAAAAGAGTAGATGAAATTGTTATGCATCATCAAGATAAATTATTTGGAATTGAGGCTGAAACTAATAATGCTACTCCAGAGAAATTTAAAAGTGATTATGAGAAATATCTTGAAATCAAAAATAAGAAACTCAAAGAAAACTCTAAAATTATTTCAAAAGAAAAAATTGCCAAGACTTACAAAGATATTACTTCAGAACTATTTGGACAAAATGAAGCAATTAAATCTTTGCTTGTGGGAATTTCATCTGCTTATATGGAAAATAAAAAACCTAGAGGAGTTCACATGCTTATTTGACCTACTGGAGTTGGTAAAACTGAAACTGCAAGACAATTAGCTAAACATTTCTATGGTTCAGAAAATAATTTGGTTATTGTGCCTATGAATGAATATACTTCAGAGATAGATATTAATAAGCTCAAAGGTTCTCCAGCTGGTTATGTTGGACATGATGATGCAAGAACTTTGAAAGATAGAGTTGATGAAGTGAATGGTGGAGGTGTTCTTTTGTTAGATGAAATTGAAAAAGCTCATCCAAAGATTATTCAAGCTTTCCTTTGAATGTTTGAAACAGGAAAAATGGAAATGCAAGAAAGTGGACTTTATGCAGACCTTTCAAATTTCATCATCCTCCTTACTACTAATGCTTTAACAGATATTGATGGTGCATTAGAGAGATACAAAAAAACAGGTAGTGCTAAACAAACAATAGGTTTTACTACTGTTGATGATAAAGAAAAAACTTCTTCAAAGCTTATTGATATAGATACTTATGAAGGAAAAGTTGCTTTCTTGGTTTCTTGCCTTAAGGGAGAAATTGATGATGAAAGCATTTCTGGACAAGCTTTCTCTCCAGAGTTCTTAGGAAGAATTGATAGCTTTCATTATTACAAAGGCTTCTATTCAAATGATGATGCTGAAGTATATAACAAAGTTGTTGATAAATGGAAAAGAGAAAGAAAAGCAGAAATTGAAGCAGTTAATGATGAAGAGATTGGAATTCCTTTGAAAGAAAGACTCAAGTTTATTAATCATACAGATGAAGAATTACAAACTATTTACAAAGAAATCCAAAAAACTAAACTTGGTATTAGAGCTTTCATTAAAAAACTTGATGAATTGAAGAATAAAAAGATGAAAGATTATATTACTGGCTCAATGGATTTAGATATTTAAAAGCAAAAAGGAAACCTTAAAACTAATTTAGGGTTTTCTTTTTTTGCAGTTATCTTAAAAATAAGAAAAAAATTTAATAATTATTAATTTGAAAAATGACAAACAAACCAAGAGATTTGGAACAATTGAAGTTCTGGATTAGAAATTGAGTAGACCTTACTGATGTTGATATTTCTGGGTTGGATAGCCTTGAAAAAGCTTTTGCTTATGTTGAGAGTTTTGAGGGTTCAATTTCTGATTGGGATACCTCAAATATCAAAGATATGGAAAGTATTTTTCTTGGAGCTAGAAGGTTTAATCAAGATATTAGCAAATGGAATACTAGCAAAGTGACTAATATGTCAAATGCTTTTAATGGTGCAGAATCTTTTAACTATCCATTAAATGATTGGGATACTAGTAATGTAGAATATATGGCTGGTATGTTTAGGGGTGCAAGGAAGTTTAATCAACCATTAGATAAGTGGGACACAAGCAAAGTTAAGAATATGATTGAGATATTTAATTGAGCTGTTTCCTTTAATCAAAATATCAATGATTGGAATGTTTGAAGTGTAAAAAGTTTGGCTTATATGTTTCAAAATGCAGAAGCTTTCAATCAACCACTTAATGATTGGAACACTGCAAATGTAGAAAATATGGATTGGATGTTTGCTTGGGCAATTTCATTTAACCAACCCTTGAATAACTGGAACACTAAAAAGGTAACTTCTATGTACTCTATGTTTAAAGAGGCAAGAAAATTCAATCAACCACTTGATAAATGGAATACTAAAAGGGTAGAAAGTATGTGATATATGTTTGAATGAGCAGAAAGTTTCACTCAAAATTTATCTAGTTGGGATTTAACTAAGGTTTTAGATAAAGAGTACATTTTTGAAACTCAAAGACAATTTGAAGAACACTTTAAGAAGTTAGATTGAGAGATTGATAAAATTAAAAAAATTATCAAAACAATAGACAAAATGAAAGTAATGGAAATTGATAAAGTTGTTTTTAGAAAATGACAAATTGTATTTCCACAATTATCTAGCACAAACCAAGAAACTTGGGATAAGACTCTTGTAACCTTACAAGATATTAAAGAGCTTTATATTAGGAAAGCAATATTTTATGATGCCACAACCTCAAGTAAGCTCATTATTCCTTTGATGATTAAACAAGATGATGTAAATGTTAATTTGATAGAGAGAAACCCTGATTTTGTATTAAATTATATGAAAAACAAAGATTCCACAGATTGTTTAATCTTAATGAATATTGGAAATATGAATATTTTGGCTTTTTTATGCCAAAGACCAGAGCAATAATCTTTAAAATCTCTAGTTTGAAAGTTTCTAAAAATCTACTGAAAAACTGGAGATTTTTTGAAATGTTTTTTTCTTGCTTTTTCAAGAAAAGTCATTATAATGCCTTTGTTTTAATTAGTTAAATGGAAACTAACTATGCTAATAGATATTCCTTACTATAATGATTACGAAGTAATCAAAACAACTGATGAGGGGGATTTAAAAATGTTTTTTCTAAAAGAAACTAATTCACTTTATCAAGTAATTAGAGGAACTTGGTTTTCTCAAAATGATGATGATATTATCAAAGAATTAGAAAACACCCAAATGAAATCAAATAGAAAATATATGATATTATCTTGTGAGGGAGAAGATGGAGGTGAGATTTTTCTTCATGTGGAGGCTATACAATTGCCATTAGATTGGTTTGATAATCTTTCAAAAACTAAAAAATGGACTAAACAACAAAAAAAGAAAAAACTTAATCAGATTGCATCTATTTTTACTGAATCTATGGGTTTTTCAAAATACCACTTAAATATTGATTGAGTGATGTACAATTTTGAACACATTGATAGAGTTGTTTTGGAATGCTTAGATATTATTCAAGATTTAAGAAGTCAAACTAAAACTGATGAAGAATTTTGTCAAAAATTAACCAAAGCTTTGCATTCAACCATTAAATATGATGAAAAATTCATGATTGGTTGACAAAAAGCTTTTGTTGAATTAAGTGAAAAACATCCTGAAACTTTCAATATTTTTACTCCAGTAATTAAAAGATATGGAGTATGTGAATCTGTTGCACCTTTGTTTGCATTTATCTGTTTTTTGGCAGATATTCAAGTTGAAATCATTTATTGGATTAATGATCCTTGAGTAAATCATTACAATTGTTTTTACAGAGGTAAAATTTATGACCCAACATTTTGAGAAAGCTATATTGCAAAACAAGAAGAATTTGAAGAAAGAAATTTTGAAATATTGTAGCTTATTTTAACTCTCTCAAACAAGAGAGTTTTTCTTTTTCTTAAAAAAATAGCTATATAATGATATGATTTTAACTTTTAAAAGTTTTTTCTTATGTTTGAAGAAGCAGATTTGTCAACTCTCCCACAAAATCATGTAATGGCTAAGATTAACTCAGAAGTTGTTTCTTATTGAGATGCAAGAAAAGAAATAATTAAAATTTCAATGGTCTTGCCAATTTCTAATCATGAGGAGGTTGATTTACAAATAATTGGTATTAATAAAGCCAATTCATTTTTAATGAGAGAAAAAGATATTTGATTAATTTTCAGCAAGTATATATTGAGAAATATAACTACAACTGGAAAAATTTTGTCAATTGAAAAAAATTGAAAAGAAGTAAAACTTAGTCAACTAAAAAAATGAGTTCCTAATTTTTATGGGTTAATTATTCATTTTCAAACTCCTGGTATCACAACAGATGAAATGGTTGTAGATTTTGAGGTTGAGGGAGATGCTCAAGATTTGTTAGATGCTTTTACTGGTGAAGAAATATATTTTTGACAAGTACAACAAAAAAGAAATCAGAAAAATTTAATTGAGCTATATTCTGATGAATTAGAAGTCACTAAAGATTTTGATGATTTTGAAGAATGTGAGGAAGATATGCAAGAAGTCAAACCAATTATAGAGCATAAAACAACACAAAAGAAGAAAGATGGATTATGAATTTCAATGTTTTCAACTATTTCTAAATCCTTAGTTCAAGATACTGAAAATAATTATTATTTGAAAACTTCAAATCCTTATTTTCTTAAAGATTTAATTTCAGAAATAAAAAATGCTGAGCTTTTTGATGATTGTGAGTTGTCATTGTCTCATTTGATTACAAATAAGTATTCTGAAAGTTGCTTAGAACAATTTTCTCTTGTTAATTCAAGAGAACAAATGGAAAATATGGTAATTAATATGTTCATAAAAAGGTTTAAAGAGGTGAAATCTCAAAGAAAAAAACTTCACATGAGGGGGGAGGCATCAGATTGTGAAAATGTACTAAAAAATCTTAAAAACAATTTTATTACAGAAATTGATGTTCATTTAGCACAACTACATGATACACTATGAGATCATTTGTTTTGATTGTGAGTCCTAAAGTGTGCTTGTGATGATTGAGCTGAAGTAGTAAAATGTTTTCCAGATTCATTTAAATATAAATCAATAGAAAAACAATTGAAAGATAGATTCAAACTTAATAAAGGGAAAATCCTTGATGAAGAAAAAGATAATAAATTTCTTAGAAATATATTTAATCAGATGCAAATGTTGGTAAATGTTAAAAAAACTGTTTTCCTTGATTGAAATGGTAAAATATTTTCTAAAAATGCCTTTGAAGAATTTATTAAAACTTTACCTTCTGAAGTAGATTTATTTATCTATAATTTAAGTTATAATGAATGAGATTCTTATTTAAGAACAGTTAATCAAGATAAAATTTTTGCAGTGAAGGATAAAATGAAAAAAATCATTGATAATTTGAGTGAGCAAGAGTATTATAAGAATAAGCAATTCCAAAAAAGATTTGTATTATTTGATTGGGATAAAGAAAAACAATGTCTTTTTATGCTCTTGCCTTTTGGTGTGAATAGTAATGTTGGTACTTTCTTTGAGTGTTTTAATACAAGAATTATTCCAGAAGCATTGTTGAAACAATACTACAAAATTAATGGATTTAAACTGATTTTGTGAGATAAGTGAAAAGATGTGCTAAATGATGTTAATTTTGAAGACATTAAAGATGCTTACTCTCATAACCAAAATAATTATGTTTTCTTTATGAAATCTTAAAAAAATATGGTAGATTTTAACTCTCTTATTAGTAAGGGGAAAGAATTAATAGGATTAGAGGCATCTCAGAAAAAAAAGGAAGAGAGCCTCTTTTTCTGGGACTCTCCAATAAAATTTACAGATAAGCTTATATGAACTGGGAAAATAATTTGAGATATTATGTTGCCTTTATCTACTCTCAATTCAAATTTTCATATGGCAACCCTCAATCAAAATGCAGAGGTGTTTTATCAGAGATTTTTAGATTTTATTCAAAGAGAAGAAAAAGTTTCTTTTGATATAAAAGAATTGTTTGCTAAAGAAATTGAAAAATATAATCATAATTTTTTACCAAATCAAGATGTACAAAATCAAAAAAAGAAAGAATTGGTTTTTAAGTTTTGAGATTGAGAATTAAAAAATAGACAAGAAAGAGGGAATATTTGTTCTTATGATTACTATAAATGACTGCAAAAAGCTTGAAAAATTGTAATGTATATGTTTAATAATGATACCCTCAAACCTATTGATGTTATAGCAGTTCAAAAGGAAAGTGAACTGATTAGAAAAGAAACTGATATTAAAACAGAATATGGGTTATTGTCAAGAATTTTGAAAGACCCAAAAAGAAATTGAGATTGACAATGGTTAGCAAGAGTTCAAGAAAAATGAGCAATTTTTTATCCTTTCATAAATTTTGATATTAATTTATATCCAATTGAGAATTATTTAAGAGATCTCTATTATTTTTTCTACTATATGACTTTTTCTTTGTTCTTTAGAAAGAGTGAAGAAATGAAAGATTATTACAAATCAATTGTTATTGATGTAAGAAATATTTTGAGTTCTTTGTTAAATGATGTGGATATTAGAAAAGATATTTCATGAATGATAAAAAATAGAGATTGGTATTCACTTTGACAATCTCTTAATGGGTTAGTACCTGGGAATTATGATGTAACTTATTACTATTGTTTCTTATCAAGAGATCAGAAATTATATCCTTGTTATATAAAAGTGAATAATATTGAAGAGACTAATAGTAAAATGATTATCCATGCAACTCCAATTTGGTGAAATATTTGATTTGCACATAAAACAATTTTGGATGTTTTCAAGAAAACTAATGTTCTTGAACCAAAATCTTTTATTTATGAAAATCTTACATCCTTCAATATTAAAAAAGATGTCAGTTTTATAAGTTATCATCAATTAGATGTAATAAAAGATATAATTTCTTCTTATAAAACCCTATTCTGATAGTTAGAAAAACTGCTTTTTAATGTGTTTATCAAAGTAAATGGAACAAGAAGCTAAAAAATTTAATTCTTTTATGGGTAATTGGCTTATTTTATCAATTTTTCTTGGGCTATGAGGTCTTGCTTTAGTTTCTAGAAATATAAGTCAAGATTTTATGGTTTTGTTTAATGTCTATCTAGTAATAACTTTTTCTATGATTGCAATATCTCAAAAGTTTTGGTATGTGTTTGCAAGAGAAGGAGAAGTTGATATAAAACAAGTATTAGAGAAAGCTTGAATGCCAAATATCCCAGTTATTGATAATTGAAAAATTGAACTTAGCTATACAAAAGAAGCTTTTGAAAATTTGGAAGATACTTTTGATGAACAAAATCCTAATGCCACTTATATTTCTTTTCCCAAAAAATATTCACTTAATTCTGTAATTTATTCCACAATATTTTTTCATGAATTAGGGCATTTAAAACAAATTATGGAGAAAGGTAAACAAGCTGATTTTTTGAAAAGATGCCTTTCTTTTTATAAGAATCCAATGTATGAACAAATTTTTTGGCTTATTGTTCTTTATGGAGTTCATTTGGCAAAATACCAGTTTGATGTTGTTTTCTCACCAGTTTTGTTAACTATTTTGACAATTGTATATTTTTGGAGATTTTCAACTTTTCTATCTACAGATATTGTTTGTGAATTTAATGCTTATAGCCAAACTATCAAAGAGTTGGCTGAACATTGTAAGATGATTGATAAAGAAACAATGCTAACTACATTTTCTTATATTGTTATTGTTGGGATATTTTCTTATCTTTCTTTTTATCTTCTTGGTTTGTTGTTGGCATTAACTGTGTTTTAGTGGCTTAGGATTGGAAAAAATCTTTCTTTAATACCATCATAAAAAACAAGTTTTAAATAGTTTTTTATCTCTAGTATGATTTTAGATTCATTATTTAAATTTGATTGGAAAATACAAGGGATTTGAGAAAAACCTAATTTTCTTGAATGTAAATTAAATGAAGAAAAAAAAAGAACTTTTTCTGTATGAACATCTAGGGTTTTGCATAATATGTGTTATAGAGGGTGAAATAGTGGATTTTCAGTAAAATCTTATGTGGATTCTGTTATGCCAGTAAAGCCTCCATTTTGATATTATCTTAATCTTACTGGTGGGGTAGAGCATTCAATCTATTTCTTTGAATCTTTTCAAAAAAGTTATTGTTTTGATAAGGAAGTGTTTAAGCTTTATTGGTCAAAATATGCTTGAGGAAGAGATAATAATTACACTCAAGAAAAAGTTATGTATGATATACTAACAAGAATGAAGTGACAATCAACTTTGAAGGTTGATTGGGATAATATAAAAATAGATCAATCTACAATGGATGAGATCCAAGCTCTCATTTGGTTGTGTCTAGTTGGAGCATATTTTTCAGCTTATACTCAACTTGATGATTATACTATTCAAGAATCAATAAAGAACAAAAATAAGTGGTATCAGGGAATTCATAACATTTTTGAGAGAAATGATTTGAATTTATTGTTATTTCGGGATAATACAAGATTTAATAATAAAACACAACTTGATACTTATATAAATCCTGATTATTTTCTATTTGATGGATTTATGATGAAATTTATGGAAGCTTATGAGATTGATAAAGGTTTGTGGTGATTATTCCTACAAAAGATGTTTGAGCTTAGATATCCAGAAGATATTCTTCTTTCTGTTTGGGAAGAAGCAGTTGAAAATGGTTGGATGAAAAATGAAAATAATTATTGATTTTTCTATATTTTATGGAAACAAATAGGTTGCCCTGAGGAATCTAAATTAAAGCAATTCATTTCTGGCAAAAAGAGCTTTAAATGATTATATGAAGAGCTTAAAAAGAGAGAAATGGATCTAGTGCTAAATTATTCAAGAGCTGAAACAGTATTTGCTTATATGGCAGTAGAATATTTCCTAAATTTTTTCTATATTATTTGGTGGCATAATGAAATCCTTTCTAGTCCTTCTTTGAATAAAGTAAATACTAAAAATAGATTTTCAGTTATTATGTGAGATTGGTTGAATATAATTTATGAATATACACAACCAAAAAAATGGTTTAAATATTGAGAAGTAGAGCCAGTTTTCTCTGTAAAAAAGATGCCTCATTATACTTTTTTTAGTAGCCCTATTAGGAATATAGCTTTTCACACTATTGGTGATGATGAATTTGAGAAAACTCATAATCAAGTTGATATTATTGCAGTGACAAAATTAATAGATCAAGATAAATCTGAGTGTAATCCAGTGGATTGATACCCTGTATTAATTAGATTATATTCTCAAAAAAAGTTTGAATTGGATAAAGCAATAGAAGATAAATGAAAAGAAACAACCTTTAAATCAAAAGAGGAACAATGAGAAATTGGAGAGAAATTAACTTGGCTCAATAATGATGAAATCAATGATTTGAATGCTGTTATGGCAAGTGCAAGAATTACTTTACAAGATGGTAGAAAGGTAAGTGTTGATGAGTATAAGCAATTACAACAAAAAATTACAGATGAAGCAAAACAACAAGATTTTGATAAGCAATTGCCTAAAACAGATATGCCTAAAAATGTGGAAGAGTTTGAGAATGAAGTGTTTTCTAATTTGTTCTCTGAAGGGGAACTCTATGAAGCTCTAAAAAAGCAGATTTTTGGACAAGATGCTTTATTGAAACATATTTCAAAAAAAGTATATTCTTATCTTGTTCTTAAGAAGAGCAATGATAAACCATTAACTTTCTTTTTGGTTTGACCTCCATGAACTTGAAAAACTTATCTTTCAGAAGTTCTGGTGAAAGTTTTAAATGGATTTATTAGAGATCCACAAAAGCAATTTAATGCACAAAGTGAAATGGCAACTAACTATCAAGATAGTGCAACACTTTCAAAATTGCTTGGTGCATCTGCTGCTTATGCTGGACATGGAGATAAGATTACTTTCTTTGAAGAATTACTTAAAAAGAAAAATCAAGTTATTCTCTTTGATGAAATTGAAAAAGGCTCACCTGCTCTCTATCCATTCTTTTTGGATTTTATGAACAATGGGAAATTTGAAACTAATGATGGACAATATGGAATTTATATGGGAAAATCTGATGATATTACTTATCTCCCAAAAGGTGAAAAGGTGCATCAATTAGAAAATTGTATTCTTATTTTTGCATCTAATGCTATTACATCAGAAGAACAAGTAATTGAGCTTTCTGAAGATAAAAAGTTTAAGTCAGAGCAAGATGTGGAAAAATTCAGCAAGAATTTTATTCAACAAAATAGAACACTTAGAACTGCACTTCAAAATTGGAGAGGCAATAAAAATACAATGATGGATAGAGCATTTTTAGATAGACTCCAATTTATTTATCTCTTTAATAATCTTTCAGAGAAATATCTTAAAAATATTGTTATCAATAAATTTGAGAAATTATTGAAATCTTTTCAAATTTCAGAAGAGGAAAAGAATAAGTTAACTTTGAAATTTAAAGTTGGTTTTATGAAAAGTGATCAAATTAAAAATATGAAAGATGCTCATTCAATGAGAGAAGTGCAAGCCATTATTGAAGATTGGATTGAAAGATCAATAGAGGATATTAGAATGCAAAATGAAAAAACTAAAAAAACAAAAAAATAATAATTCTTGTGTTTAAGAAGAAAAAACATCACTCATTTTGAGTGATGTTTTCTTTAAGAAAAGTTATTAAATAATATTTTAATTCATTCTTTTTCAATGAGGAGTTCCTTCAGTATATCCTGATGAAGTTTGGATTCCAATAATTGATTTGTCAGTATATTCTTGTAAATTTCTTGCTCCAACATAGCTCATTGAAGATTGCAGACCAGTAGTAAACATATCAAGAACTTCTCCAACAGTTTCCATTCAAGGCTTAATGTAAATCATTGAGGTTGAAATTCCTTCTTGAAATCTCATTCTTCTTGCTTGTTCAAATGGAGAAAGCTTTTGGTTTCTTTCTTTTACTGCTAATCCAGAAGCCATACCAAAGTTTTGCTTATAGGGTTTGTTGTCTAAATCATATTTAATTTCAGCCACACTTTCAAGAGTGCCAGCTAAAACAGACCCCATCATTACATAGCTTGCTCCAGCTGCCAAAGCAAGACAAGCATCTCTAGGAGTTTTAATTCCTCCATCTGCAATAATCCAACCATTTAGTTCTTTTGCTGCTTTTGCACATTCAATAATTGCAGAAAGTTGAGGTCTTCCTACTCCTGTTTGCATTCTTGTTTCACACATTGCACCAGGTCCAATTCCAACTTTAACTCCATCTGCTCCATTTTCTAAAAGGGCTTTTGTTCCTTCTCCAGTGCAAACATTCCCTGCAATAATAATAGCTTCTGGGAAGTTTAATCTCAAAGTTTTTACTGCATGAATTACATTTTCTTGAGTTCCATGAGCAGTATCTACTAGAAGTTGGTCAACATTATATGTTTTCTGAAAATGTTCAATTTCCTCCAAACATTTAACATCATTATTGATTTGATTCACTCCATAACTCAAAATAACACTTAAGTTTTTGTCTGATTGATAAGCTGGATTATAATCTTTATATCTCACTGCATGTTTTTTAGTTAAAGCTCAACCTAAAATTCTTTTTTCTCAATTTACTTCTTTTTCTTTAATAAAGACAATGAAATCTTGATTAGCATCAACCATAGTTTGATAATATTCACTTAAGTTGTCTTTATTAAACTCTTCTTTTGCTAGAAGGAAGTTTTTAGGTGGCATGATTGAAACATCAATTTTCTCTGATTCTGGATAAGCATCAAGCATTTCTTTGGTGTAATATCCAATAATATCTTCTCATTCCACATTAACAAATACTGCATTAAGCTCTTTCTTTTTTGCTAATTGTTTAGCCACAATAACATTATCTGTTTGATTGTTTACTACAACTACAGATACTAGACCATAACCATATCTCTCATCATTATGAAGATATTTCAAAATAGCCTCTTTTCTTTCTTTGCTCATATCTTGAGGAAGACAAGCAACTCCTCAATGAATTGCCATAGCTTCAGCCATTCTTTTCCCAGATACTGCATTCATATTAGCAGAAATGAAAGGAGAGTTAGAATGAAGCATTTTAGTAAGTTTTCTTTTCTGTGGCTCTACATTGCAAGAAGTTCTTGAGTTAATATCAGAAAGGTTTTGATAAATAAAAGCATCATTAAATGAAAACTGTGGTTGTTCAATAAGTTTCATTAAGTTTATATTTTAAGAATTAAAGCTCTTTTTTTATACTCATTTTTCTAAAAAAAGCAAATAAAAAACTGCCTCATTTAAAGACAGTTTTCATTGTTTGATTTTTAAAGAGGGCTAATATGTTGAAGCATTTTCTGAACATAAAAGATAATAGTTTCAATGATATGAGAAATGAAGGTGTCCAATCATTCAGAAGAAGCATCATCTCCACTAATCCCCTTCATATCTGCTTTTGAGAATTTAATGTTTTTGATACCATCTTTGATATGGTTATCAAAAAGATTTTGAATAAGCACAAATACAAACTTCAAAGCTTCATTTTCAGGTCTTCCTACTGCTAGATCAATAGTTGTTTTAATATTGAACACTGTTGGAGTAATATTGGTATCTCTCAAAGTTTCTGCAGTAGATTCAAACCAATCAAGCAAGAAGTTAATAAGCACAATTACTGCAATTCTTTGAATGTTATCAATTGCCTCAATTTGTTCTAATCTAATACCATATTTTGCAAATCTTTCTGTTGATGTCAAATTACAACCAATAGCTCAAATCATATCAAAAATCTTTTGGTTAAGCATTTTTGTTGAATATTGAGATGGTCAACCAGCAGCTTCAATATCTGTTTGTTCATCAACTGTTCTTCAAAGCAAATAGTTATTTTCAATAAGCTTATCAATACAATTATTGGTGTCAAAATAAGATCTGTTGATAGTTTCTCCTTCATCCATTGAAATGATGAAATCTCAAAGAGTAATGGACTTTGAAAGAGAAATTTGTCTTGAGTCTGCAGAGTTTTTGAAATATTTAATACTTGATGCCTGATCAGTTGCAGCTGTAAGTTTAACCATAAGGTTATTTTGTATGATAGTTGGTATCTGTTCTGTTGTAGGTCACTGTGTGATGAGCATAAGGTAAATTCAATATGATCTTGCCTTAGCTACAATATTAGCAAGTTGTGCAAGGAAGAAATCTTCACAGTTTTTTTGTTTTAGGTTTCCTCTCAATACCAAGAACTCATCAATAACAAAGAGCATATACCCCATTTTGCTTTTTCATTCTTTTTCTCTCAATTTATTATATTCTTCAATATTTGCACATTTTCCAAGCATTTTACTTCTCAAAGAAATGTTGATTGCTAGATAAGTAAATACTGCAATCATATCCTCAAATGAAATAAGGTCTACTTGGTGTCTAAAGATAAGTTTTTTAGCTTTAGCATGAAGATTGATAAAGTCTGTACCTTTTTCAATAATAAGAGCTTCAGTGTTGTTTTTTGCAAGATATTGCAAGATAGCTCCCATCATTGTTACTGATTTTCCAGAACCTGTACCTCCAATTACTTGATAGTGAATAAGTTTTGGAATTTTTTGAAACATTGGTGTATTATTCAAAACATCATATCACAACAGAATGGTTGAATAATCTCAATTGTCAATCATTTTTGTGGTAAGATCATAATAATGATCATCAGGTACTGCATTTTTAATTAACACATATAACCATCATCTCCGGAAGAATTCTGTTTTCTTTTTGATTCCTTTTTCTCTCTGTTCTTCATCTGTATATAATACATCAATAAGTAAGTTTGCACATTCTGCCTTATCAATATCTCTGTAATCTTTAAGTGAAAGAGAATTACAATCAATTGCACAAGCAAAAGGCAATTTTTTCATTCTAATATCTACTGTTCTGAAATCTGTAAGTTTCATGTTTTTAAATTCATCACTTTCAATTTTCTTTTTAGAAAACATATCTACATCTTCTCTTGTAAGCATATTAAGCAATTTTTTCAAAGAAGCATAATTTCTAGCCATGTCCTGAGTCATAAGAGGCTTTGGGTTTTTCTTTTTTTGATTGGTGAGGTGTTTAGTAATATCATATCAAGTATTAGGTCTCACAGGAACTTTATTTGTAGCAGTATATTGGTAGTCAGCCTCTGCTTTTGTGATATACCATTCTGTGAGTCAAACTATAGTTGATAAATCTCCTATATTTTGTTTTTCTTCTTCTTCAATAATCTTTTTGAGCTTTCTATCCTCTTCTTCTTTTTCTTCTTGCTCATTTTCTTGTTCACTTTCTTGTTCTTCTTCATAATCCTCTTCATCTTCTTCATAATTTGCCTTATCTTCTTCAAGTCTTTCTTTTGTTTCTTCAAAATCAGAGTTTTCTGTTTCAACTTCACTTTCTTCCTCATCCTCTCACAAACCAAAGATTTCTTCATCATCTTCATTATCTTCATCCTCAAAAATATTTTTTTTAGAAAATTCTCTCTCTATTGCTTCATCATTAGAGGGGTCATCATCAAGTCCTGCAAACAAATCATCCATATCTTGTTTTTGCATTACAGAGTCACTTTCATCCTTAGAAAGCTCATTCAACCAATCATCATCTTCTTCATGATTTTTGTCAACAGTTGTAGTTACTTCCTCTCAATATTCTTCAAAAAGATCATTTAGAATATCTTTTTCTTTATTACTCATTTCTTAATGATGTTTATATTTAAAAACAGAACTTGATTATTTTTTTTGATAAAAATTATCCTCAGTATATATGATTAATGTTTTCTTTTCTAGCTTTTTAATATACATAGCTAAAAAAAAGATTTTAAGTCTATTTTGGAGATAAAAGTTTTTTTAATAGGAAAAAATATTGATTCTTTTTCAAAAAAATATATATTATAACAAGCAAACAAAAAAAATATAAAAACATAAGAACATATGAAACAGTTTTTGCCTGGTTATTTTTGGCTTCCATTTATTATGAAAGCTTTAAAACTTGATAGCTTTTCCAGAAGGAAATTAGGCTATTATTTAGATCAAAACTCAAGCTTCCTTGAAATTTTCATGGGGAGCTGGATAGCATTTGTGTACATTGTATCAATGTTACTCATATGCTTATTTGGGTTTATCTTTATATCCCATTTACCTGAACAAGTAAGTTCAACAAAACAAATTTTTGTTGTCTTTGGTTCTGTATCTATTGCTAGTTTTGAAATGTTTTTTTACATATTCATAACACTCTCTTCTATTGTATTTGGGCTGACTATAATGTTAGTTGAATACTATGATAAATATATCATAAAATATCCTAGTGTGATTTTGATAGGTTTATTAGAAAAGGGAAGAAAGTATGAATTTGTAATAATTATGCTTTTCTTTATAGCAATGTTCTTAAAGGGGTGGGTTTTGCAAGCAATCTCCTTGTTGTTATTCATGTATCTTAAAATGGAAACAAGAAGGACTATGATCAGTGCTTTAAGAATGAAAGCTGCTTTGCTTTATTCTCATTTATCTCTTAAAGAGATTAAAAAACTTTTAAGGGGTAACTAAAACAAAACCTCCCTTGAGAATTCTCAAGAGAGGTTTTTTCTATTCCTAGAGGGGAATCCTATTCTATTTTTTTCTTTTAAAAATTAGAGAAAGGACAAAAAAGACCCAAAGAGGAAATAGAATAGCTAATTTCAAACAAAACATTGTATTGAAAAATAGCTTCTGAAAGAGAGTTGTTTTAGTTCCCATAAAGATTAAGGATTAAATTTTTAATTTTAACTTGCATTTTTTAAATATTTGTATATTATGTTTATTGTTATAGAGATTTTAGTTTTTAAAACAAGTGAAAAATGGTAAAAAACATGAACAATTTTGAAAATCTTTTTATAAAAACAGGTAGCCTTATCTTTGTAGGGATATTAGTTTTGGTAGGGGTTTTTTCAAGTTTTTTTGTTGTGGAATCTAAAGAAATTGGTTTAATTTCAAGATTTTGATCTATTCAAAATCAAACTTATTCTGCAGGTCTACACTTTAAAATTCCTTTTGTAGATTCAGTAATTGTATATTCTATTCAGAACATTAAATCAAGTATTCAAACACAGGGTGCATCAAAGGATTTGCAAAATGTGGATGCTTCACTTGCAATAAACTATGCTATTGTTCCTTCAAGAGCAAAGGAGGTTTATACTTCTCTTGGAAATCTTAAAGATGTAGAAAATAAAATTATTGAACCATCAGTTCATGAAACTCTAAAATCAGTGGTTTCTCAATTTAATGCAGAAGAGCTTATTTCAAAGAGAGCTGAGGTATCATTGAAAATTCAAGAACAACTCCAAAAGAAAATTGAAAAATATGGGGTTAAGATGATGGATGCAAATATTGTTAACTTTCAATTTTCAAAAAGCTTTGCTGATGCTATTGAAAATAAAGTAACTATTGAACAAGAGGCTTTATCAGAAAAGAATAAACTTGAAAAAGTAAAGTATGAGGCAGAACAAAAAATAGTTGCTGCTAAAGCAGAGGCAGAACAAATCAGGATACAAGCAGAGGCTATCCAAAAGCAAGGAGGTAAAGAATATGTAAAACTCAAGTTCATTGAAAAATGGAATGGAGAACTTCCTACTACTATTATGGGAGAAGGTGCTAATGCTATTATTGATCTTAAAGATGCCAAATAATTATAAAAATGTTTACTTCCTAATGAACATTTTATGCTTAAAAAGCTAATAAAATATATTATTATCATAATTGTATTACTTGCAATTGGTATTTACTTCAAATTTTTCACTTGAGAACAAGCATCTAACTTTTTCAAAAAATGATTAAATTCTTGAGTGGATTATGTAAAAGATAATAGAGATTCCTTAAAAGACAAAGCTTGAGATTTGTGAGCAATAGTTGATATTGTTGCTGATAATCAAGAAAATATTAAGAAATATGGTGGTAAAGCAGTTGATGGTGCAGTAAATACATCAAAAGAACTTTCCACTCAAGTTAGCAAATATTGAGAGGGAATAAAAACTTTCAATAAAGCAAAGAAAATTCTTGAGAGAGATATTTATAACTCTCCAGAAAAGCAAATTACTTTTTATTGTGGGTGTAAATATACTTGAAAACAAGTAGATTTAAAAAGTTGTTGATATGCTCCAAATTCAAATAAGATGCTAGATAGAGCTAATAAAGTTGAATGGGAGCATATAGTCCCAGCAGAGAGATTTGGAAGAACATTTGAACAATGGGATCATGGACATCCTGATTGTGTAGATAGCAAAGGAATAAAAATCAAAGGAAGAAAATGTGTAAACAAAACATCTCCAGAATTTAATGCTATGGAGGCTGATTTGTTCAATCTTGTTCCAGCAGTTTGAGAAGTAAATGGACTTAGAAGTAATTTTGAGCCAACAGAAAAAATTTTAAGAACTACAACTCCTACTTTTTGAAAGTGTGATATTGAAATCTATTCAAGGCAAAAACAATTTGCTCCAAAAAAAGAAATTAGATGAGATATAGCAAGAGCATATGTATATATGGCTTCTGCTTATCCAGAACATATCACTCTTTCAGAAAATGAGAAAAAACAATTTGAAAAATGGGGTAAAGATGATCCTATTACAAAAGAGGAGTGTGATGTTTATAAAATCAAAAAAACTTTTATGAAAAGAACAGTTGAAAGTTATGAAAAAGGTTGTACAAATTTTTAAATGCTTATAACAAAAGAAGATGTTGTTTAAAAACAAGAATTTAGAGTTTTTAACTCTTGAAAACTTCAAAAGTTTTTTGCCAGAAGACTATGAAAAAAGTCTATGTGTTGATAATTCACAAGACTATAATTCCCTAAGAAATGCTATTTTGGCATATAGAGTATTTGGTGGAGAAGTATTTTGGTATTCTCATGATTATACTCACAAAAAGACTTATGCCAACTTGATTGATAACCAAATGTATGAATTTGGAAAAGAGCCAGAAGATATGTGAAATAATTCAAGAATGCAACTTGTTGAAAATCCAGAAGATTTGGCTTCAAAAATTCTTCCAGATTATAATGCTTTAGAAGAAGATTTTATGGAAACTTATCTTGAATTGCTAGTAAATTATAGAGATAATTTGTTGGGTTAAATGAGCTTGAATAAATAATTTATTTGAAAACAACAGGAGTTAAGACTCTTGTTGTTTTTCTATGAAAAGCCTGCTAAAAATTAAGAGAGTTCATTAACAGACAACAAAAC
>ERZ1674045.52-NODE-52-length-64040-cov-8.465875_pt1 | contig 64040 bp, 52 predicted proteins | sample MGYA00581131_ERZ1674045 | MGnify/ENA primary metagenome ERZ1674045 (study PRJEB41354, sample SAMEA4873299) | human saliva metagenome | biome: human-associated habitat [ENVO:00009003]; feature: mouth environment [ENVO:08000002]; material: saliva material...
TACTGTAAAAGTGGTTGATAATCAGGGAAATGTTGCTGTCAAGACCTTTACCCTTACTGTTGTGGGGTCTCGTCATGATGATACGGGTGGAGGAGGAAAGACCTGTTATGGAGACTGCTGAACAAATCCAGTTTCTCCAGATAATGGTCCATCTGTTCAACCTACACCACAACCAGATCAAAAACCACAAATAAATCCAAATGATAATAAAAAACCTGATCAGAAACCTGTTGAAAAAACAGAATGAAAGCTGATCAAACATGAAGATACTGCAATCTTCAATTCAAGTATCGAAAATGGAAAATGTTATACGAGAAGAGAATATCTCGGAATCAAGGATTCTGAAACGCTAGTAACTTCTGAAGAATTTAAGAAAGCGTTGTCATTCTTGCGAACATATGAAATGACGATGTTTGATAGTGTAGATGGTTTTGCTCCTAAGAGAAATCTTTCTAGAGAAGAAGCTGCAAAAATCTTTTCAAACTTTGCAATCAATGTGCTTTGTAGAAAGCCTGATAAGAACTTGTCTATTCATTACTCTGATGTAGAAAATGCAGATCCTACCTTGAAGCCTTATATCACCCTAGCTTATCAGCTTGGAGTGATGAAGGGAAGCGGAATGGGAGATGGAGAATTTAGACCGTTTGATGCTATTACTAAAGCAGAGGTAAATGCAGTCCTTATCAGAATGATTCTCAAGTCATATCTTGATGAAAGTAAAACAGAAGGAAAGAAATGGTATTCAGAGTATAACAGAGTAGCAACAGAGCTTGGAATCCTTAAACAAGGAGCGGGAGCTGAGCCGGTATCTAGAAATAATGTAGCATTGATGCTCTTTAGAGCGTATAAAAATCAAGTATTTGATTGGAGAAATATCGATTACTTCTCTTATGTGCTCAAGAGTAGAGATCTCTTTGTAAAATAATTTACTGATACCTATAAGAAAAAAGACAGAACTCAGGTTTTTCTGTCTTTTTTACTATAAAAATTTACTATAAAAAAAGGATTTGTGAGACACAAATCCTTTCTTTTAATTAGATTAAAGCGATGGCGGAAAAAAATCTTACTATGCAGTCCACCCCTATGATTAGCATAGCGATTTTAATTATTGTTATGACTGTTTTTGATCTTGTTAGATTCTTTTCCATTGTTTCTCTCTGTTGATACTCTTTTTGAGGATCATGGAGATCCTTTAAGATCTTTGATGATTCCCAGAAGATGAATATCAGACCGATTAACAGTAATGGTCCTATATATGCTATATAGTGAGCGTATGATGGTTCCCATACTTCTAAAAGAATTTCGGCAGATCCTACCAGTCCCCATATCTTTGCTGATGTAATCAGCTTTTTACATTGGTGGTATCTCCACCCTTTTCTAATTCCCATTGTTTTTTCTTTTTTTATTTACAATGTAATTTTATAACTATTTGCTTTAGAATGTCAAGTTAATTATCCCTCAGCCAAGGCATTCCTCTCATTGATAAATGACAAATACCTGTCCAGGTGCTATGGCTCGTTGAGGTGAGGAAAACGAAAAACTTAAGTCAGAATTTTCTTTTTGGGTTAAGATACATTCTACAGCTGGATTTTGGCGATAGCGGATTTTACCTTGGAGCTTAGATCCAACAGCTTTTTCTTCTCAGATTCGATGCCAATTTTTGACTGAGATGGTAGAGGAGTTGAGCTCTGGAATTTCCTTATCCCCTACATATACGGTATTGTTTTCGATATCGATCTTGTAGACGTAGGCTTTGAAATTGAGCCCGAGACCTTGTTTTTGTCCAATGGTAAAAAAGTAAGCTCCATCATGCTCTCAAACGGTTTTCCCATCAAGGGTTTTGATTGGACCTTTTTTGATAGGGAGTTTTTGTAGAAGAAATTGTTTGATTGGCACATTTCAGATGAAACATAATCCCTGAGAATCTGGGCGATCTGCATTAGGGAGTCAGATTTCTTTAGCTATTTGTCTTACTTGAGATTTTTCTAGGTCTCAAATAGGGAAAATGGCTTTGCTGAGTTGAAATTGATTGAGTCAAGAAAGAAAATAAGTCTGATCTTTGTGGTGGTCTTTCCCACGGAGAAGGTGAAATATTCAGTTTTTATCTTCAGTAATTCTTGCATAGTGTCCCATTGCGATTTTGTCAAAACCTTCTTCCAATGCCTTCTCCAGGAAAACATCAAACTTGATTAGTGAATTGCAGAGGACATCAGGATTGGGAGTTATTCCTTTTTGGTATCCATCAAAAATATAGTCAATGACTTTTTCTTGATATTCTTTTTGGAGATCGTAGGCGCGAATTTCGATGCCGAGATGTTCTGCTACTTTGATAGCTTCGATGGAATCGTTGTAGGTGGTGCAATTTCTGCTATCGGAGGTATAGTTTTTCATAAAACCAGCAACAACCTCATGTCATTGCTGTTGAAGAAGGTAGGCAGAGACTGCGCTATCAACGCCTCAGGAGAGACCAACGAGAATTTTCATATACTCGAGAAAAAAGGTTAAATGCTGACCTAGGATCAGATTTTTTAATTTTTTTATATTATAATTTTAGAGGAGATTGAGGTCTTGGAGTTTAGCAAGAATGGCTTGAGAAGAAGGATCTTGTGGGAATTTATCCGCTCAAACTCGTTCATATCCAGAAACTTCTTCCTCTTGGAGATTGATCTTGTGATCTGAATTTAAGACAAAAACAAATCTAAAGTCATGATGAAAATGTTCATCTTCATTCTTTTTTTTGCTATGAGGAATGTAATGGGTATCAATATCCAGTGGCAACATTTCATGCTCTTTATGCCAGGGATGGAGTTCTGCGTGTTTGATTCATGCTTCCTCGCTGAGTTCTCTCATGGCAGTATGATAGAGTTCGTTGTCTCCCTCTTCTCGATGGCCTCCAGGAGCAAGCCATTTATCAAGCCCAATATGATGAATTTTTAGGCATTTTCTATTATTGATAAGATATGCACATGCTGTCATATGACCGTTAAAGTTTTTTCTTGATCAAATATTTTCTCAGTTGGTGAGCTGTTTTTCCAGAATTGTGAATCTCTGATTTTCTTCAGGGAAAATTGCAAGATAGCTGTTAAGTGTGTGTTGTACATAGGAGTTAAGATTGAAGGAGGTCATATTTGTTTTTTGATTTATACGAGATAAAGGTAGTTGGATACAGCTGGATTCTCTTTTGAATCTTTGTTTTAGTCCTTGTTTACAAACTCTTCTACAAGGTTTTGTGGTGCAACGAGTATACAGTGCGTCGTATTGATTTTGAGACCGAGTGTTTCAGCTTTTGAGATCACAGAATCATCAAAAGAACCTGGCTGGAACCAGACTTTTTTGACTTTTTTTGTTGCTACTTGATCCAAAAGAGTAAGACTAATCTGAGGATTAGTCATAAAAACAACTAAATCAGGCATTTCAGGAAGCGAAGTTAGGTCAGGATAGGTTTTAATCCCATCAATTTCCTCGTATTTTGGATTAATAGGGAGAAAAGTCTGATTCCAACTGATGGTATGATTTTGAATTTTGAGTGCGAGGCTATCAGGGCGGGGAGAGGCTCCAAAGAGTGCAATTTTCATGAGCAAGGTAAGTGAAGGGAAATAAAAGGAGAGCTTTTTTACTCTCCAATGATTTTATCGATCAGTCCGTATTCTAGAGCGTCTTGAGGAGACATCCACTTGTTTCTTTCCATGTCGGCAAGGCATTTTTCATAAGAATTTCCTGTGTGTTTTGCCATGATCTTGGTTAGAGTTTCTTTGATTTTGAGCATTTCTTCGGCTTCGATTTGAATATCAGTTGCTTGACCTGAAATTCCACCTCCTGAGATGAGAGGTTGATGAATCATTACTCTAGAGTGAGGAAGTGCAAATCTCTTTCCCTTTGTTCCTCCAGCGAGAAAGATTGATCCCATCGATGCTGCTAATCCAGTACAGATTACTTGTACATCGCATTTGAGAATTTGCATTGTATCGTAAATTGCCAATCCAGAGTAAACTTCTCCACCTGGAGTATTGATATACATGATGATATCTTTGTCAGGATCTTTTTTTTCTAGATAGAGCATTTGAGCTACAATAGTATTTACCATTGCACTGTGTACCTGTTCTCCTACAAAGATAATTCTATCTTCCAAAAGTCTAGAGTAAATATCGTAGGCTCTTTCTCAGGCTTTTGTTTTTTCAATAATTGTTGGAATGAGAGTCATAGAGAATACATAAAAAATATAAAAATCGCTTTTTGTCTACTTGTATTGTTTTTTTTTCTGATTTCAACTTGAAATTGTATTAAAAAACTGTACTCATAGAATATTGTAAATCTTTACTTTGTAAAACAGGAAAAAATGAAAAAAATCTGACTAGGACTTTTTGTTCTTGTTGCTTTTATGGGAGGATTAACTTTTGCAGCTGGTTCTACTTCTTCAGAACTTAAAAGTTTTTCTAACAAGCTCGAAAATCATAAGAATTCTCTCTTGAAAAATCTCTCTGGAAGTGAAAATAAACTTCGCAGTATTGCAAGGGATAACAAGAGATTCTCTGAAAGTAGACTTTTTAATGCAGCTTCATGTCTTGGGGTGGTTACTGGAGAAAATCAGACTTTAGATTATTCTGTTTTGACAAAAAACCTTAAAAACTCAATTCTCAATGAATATATTAAACTTGATGGAGAGATTAAAAAATTGAGCTATGGTATTGCAAGCTGAGATAGTTTGATTTTTGGAAATAGTCTAGATAACTTCTATAATCAAAATGCACTTAAAATTACTGGATTAGAAAGTGATTATTATAGTAAGTCTGCTCAAGTGAGAAAGACTTATGAACAATACATTAAGAATAACGAGGCATTACTTGAAACTTTAGCAGGAAGAATTGATACTTTGGCAAAAGTTGATAAAGCTATGAATGAGGTAAATAAGTCTTTTTCTGGTTTGAATAATGCTATCGATAAGCAAACTAATCTTTGGAAGAATCTTGAAAAGACAAGAGTTGATTTGGGGAAAAGTCTTGATTCTCAGTTGAGTCAGATCATCTCTGAGGTAAATGGAAGTTGAGATGCTGAGCTTCAGGCAAAATTTCTAAGCCACAAAGTGAATTTTCTTAAAAAGTTTGAAAAGGAATCAAAAAAGGCTTTGTATGCTGTTTTCTCTGAGAACTTTGACTACGGAATCTATCAGGATTTAGCATCTAATTATGCTGAACTTCATCAAATGTTTGACAATGGTTCAGGAAAGGTAAACTGTCCTATTTTGCTTACTTCAACGCTCAATTTCAATCCTTATTTGAGAGATTTGGATCAAAAGTCAAGTGCTGTGGTGACAGGAATGGATGCTGTTACTTATGCACTTAATAATAACTCTTTGAATCTTGTTTCTCTTGAACAAAAACTTGCAGCAAAGATTTCTAGTAGTCTTTCTTCTCTTACAACAGTTTTGCTTAGAGATTTTAGATTGATGCTAAACGCTCAACTTCCACAACAAAAGGTTGAAAAGTCTGAAGTAGTGGAAAATCCTTCTCAGAATATTCCTGCTCCTACAGTTTCTAATAATCCACAAGTTTGAGAAACCAATCCGGTAGCTCCGGTTAAGACTACATTTACTCAAGCCTTCAAAAAAGGGCAGTATCATGAGCAGGTAAAATCTCTTCAGACTTTGCTCGCTAGTTGGGGACTTTATCATGGAACAATCAATGGGGTATATGATAAGGCAACTATTGAGGCGGTTTACCAATTCCAACTTAAATATGGTGTAGTAACTGGTAAAGAAAAGAAGAAGACAGGATATGGTCGATTTGGATTTCAAACAAGAGCTAAAATCAATCAACTTATTAATGGATAACAGATAGAGTCGATGAGGAGAATTATAATTCTCCCTTCTTGATTATAAATAGGAACTCAAAATCAGATTTTTTGTTTTTTTATAGTAAAGATAGCATGAGAAAGAAGTGATTTACTCTCGTAGAAATGCTCCTAGTGGTTATTATCTCTGGGAGTCTTTTTACAACAATTTATTCTGTAATGACAACGCTCCCTAGAGTGAAACTCTTTAATGATGCAAGAATGCAACTTATTGAGCAGTCAAATGATGTGATGAATAGATTTGCTATACTTTTTCAGGACTATACTATAGATTATGAGGAATATTTTAATAGAGAACGTGTGGGAACTGGTAATTTAACCGAAGAATATTACAAGAATTTTACGAGTTATGGGAATCGGACTTCGGTTCCTGTTGAAAAACAAGAATTTCACTATGTTAGATATTTTGATTCAAATACACCAACGCTTCCTGCTAATGCTAAAAAACTTTCCTATGGGCAATATAAGGCAATGTTTTGGAATATGGGAAAAGATACTGATGGTCAGGGGAAGTTTAATCTTATCAATGAACAAAGAGACGATAGATTTACCAATGTGGGTGATGCTGATGACAAGGACCTTGGAACATGACCTGTAGCATTTTCTGATGCTCATCCTAAAGAACTTTATTTGATTTCTCATGATGGGACTAGGAGACTTTTCCTTAGAAGGAAGCAGATTTGTAAGGAGGCTACAAATCCAGAAACTTGTAGTTATACCATTCAAATGCTTAAGTTAAGGGGATTTGATGCTGGTAGTAAGCATGTTTTTGATCCTGCAGATTCTAAAACCTATGATGGTGAGATTGATACTTGGGCGTGTGATGCTGGAGAAGGATTTATCTGTAAATGAGCAGATATTCCACTCTATTCTAATTATAAGTTGCCTGAGGATGAGAATGATGGATGGGTAAATCTTTTTGATAATGCTATTAGTATTGAAAATTGGGATATTACGCTTACTCCTAATAAGAATCCAGAATATGCATGGAAGGAGTCGTCCGCTCAAATTAATCCTTATATTAGGATGGTAATGACGACAAAACTTAATACTGCTTCATTGCCGCTTGTTGTGAAAAATATGCTAAAGGATTATAGTTTTACTCTCCAGACGAGCTTTGATAGCAAGGGCTTTTATACTCGCTAATCTCTACTGATGATTTGATTTTCATCTTCTAAAATATCATTTAAAAAACATAAAAATCTGATTCAAAAATGGATGCAGTCTGAATGGATTCAGTCTTTTATAACAAGAAAGGAGCTTCAGCTTATCGGTTTTTTCTGTTTTCTATTTGTAATAATTATTATTAGGTTGGTGCAGCTACAGATTTTTGATCATCAGATGTATGATCAGCTCCTTTCTCAGCAACATTATAAGGAATCCCTTTTGGATCCAGATAGATGAAATATTTATGCTTTGGATAAGTGAGGACACCCAGTAAAGCTGACTGAAAATATTACCCTTTATGATTTGGCAGTCGATGCAAAAGAGCTTAATTGGACTTTTGAATCAGATCCGAGATTTAATTTGCCAACATCACTTAGAGGACAGCCTATGAAACCAAGATTTATCCAGCTTATTACGCCAATTGTTTACAAGCATTTGTGTGAGATTAACGGTATGAGGCAGGTTTCTCACGAGGACTGTGTGAAGAATATAGAGCTTTTTTCTGGAAAGCCTCTTTTGCCTAAAAAGCCAGATCTGTTTTATTACGGAAATGGAAGCGCCTCACCTGAGTATGATACCTTTGACTTTTCTTGATATAATGCTCAGTATCAGCAAGTGCTTTCTGGATTTACTAAAGATAAGGCGATTGCTTTGATCGTAGAGAGACTCAATGAAAAGATCCAAATCTGAATCAGAAGTCAGAATTCTTTGGGATATTTTTCTAATCAAGAGTTTTTGAATGAACTTTCTGGGCTCAATTTACCGTATTTGAAGGTAAATGGAAATTATGTGAGTATTTTGACGAGTGTTTTGACAGATGCAAATAGAGATAATGCAAGAAAAACAGTAAAAAAGCTTCTTGAGAAATGGAAGGTCCCTTTGCCGAATGGATTTGATTCTATTTTTAGTCCTAAGGAATGGAGATATATTAAGATTATTTCAGGTTTGAATCCTGCTTTAGCTCAGGAGGTTAGAGAGCTGAAAGTAAAGCATGAAAAAGAGCTTTCAACTTTGAGTAGAAAGGATGAGAAGACGATTAGAACTCCTGTTTTGTATTCTTTGGTTTTGGAGCCTTATGTGATGAGGTACTATCCGTATGGTGAGTTTTTGTCTAATGTTCTTGGATATGTGGATAAGGAGGGAAATGGACATTACGGTATTGAGGAATATTTTGATGCTGTGCTGAAGTGAGAAAAGGGAACTCTAAAATGAAGAACAACTTCTTGGTTTGGAAATATTGGGACGGATGAATTTGAAATCTCAAGTGCAACTGATGGAAATGATATTTATTTGACTATTGATGTAGGGCTTCAAAAAGAAGTAGAGAGATTAGCAAAGGCAGAAGTCTCTTCATTGAGAGCTGATTGGATTAGTGTTATGGTTTTAGATACTGAAAATGGTCAGGTTAAAGCCTCTGTTAATGCACCAACTTTTAATCCAAATGATTATAATGATGCATATACGCTTGTTCCTTTGGGAAAAGAGTATGCAGACTTGGTTGATAATCAGAGTTATGTTGATATTCCTATTTATGTTTATTCTGGAGGGGCGTACAAGCAAGCTAAATGGAATGAAAGGGCTTTGTCTGGTCAGCAGAAGTTCCTTGCGAAAAATGTTGTAGGTTCTCAGGTTTTTGTTGATAAAAATATTACGGTTCCTTTTGAGCCTGGAAGTATTGTAAAAGCTTTTACTGTGGGGATTGGACTTGATGCAGATGAGCTTAGGTTTGAAGATAAATATCAGGATGATTGATCAATTAAGATTGATAAATATACCATTAAAAATGCGTCTAAAGACTGTTCTGGATATCATGATTTTTTGCATGCATTCAGTTATTCCTGTAATGTGGGTATGGTGAGAGTGGTTCAGAAGCTTGGAAAGGCTGTCTTTTATAACTATTTGGAGAAGCTTGGATTCTGACAGTTGACCAATATTGAACTTGCAGGGGAAAAAGAAGGAAGTATTCCAAAAGCAAGTCTTGCTTATATGACACAGTTTTTTAATAATGCGTTTGGTCAGTGAGTTTCAATGACTAATATTCAGTTGGCATCTGCGTATGCTGCACTGGTAAATGGTGGATATTATCGTCAACCTACGATTATTCAGAATATTGTTGATAAGAAGAATCCAGATAATATCTATACTCAGAGAAATAATTTTGTAAAAATCTTTAAACAAGAGACGACAGAAAAACTTAAGTCAGCTTTTCATTATATTATATCTACTAATCCCGGATATAGTAAAAAATCCAATATTGAAAGTGCAAAACTTGGAGCAAAGTCTGGAACCTCTCAGGTCGCCTTTAGAGGAAGGTACCGTGGAGGAGAAGGATGGACAAATGGAACCTTTGCTGGAATTGTTACAACGGATAATCCAAAATATGTGGTTTTGATTTGGATTCGTCGTCCAAGATCAAATCAGTGGTGAGGTAATACCGCAGGTCCTATTTTCAAGCAGATTGCCCAATATATTCTCAATTATGATTTATAATAGTAATCTTTATGTATGCATAGTAGCAATCTATCTAAATTAGTAACTCATGAATATTTTTTTGAACTTTTGGAGCAAGAGAATATTCATTTTGATTGGATTATTTCAGAGAGAAAAATCGAGAGGCAGCAGGACAATCTTCTTTTCTTAGAGACGCCGATTGGAGAGCTTATTCAAGAATACAAAATAAAAAAGACTGACTCAATTCTTGTGATTTTAGATCAATTGACAGTTTCTTTTGTATTCAAGGAGCTTGAGATCTTTGAGAATGTGAAAATTCTTAATGCATTTGATGGGATCTCAAGTATTGGCTATAAGGTATCTTGTGAACTTTGAGCTTATTATCCTTTGTTGCAATCAGGTTTTGATCTTTTATTCCCTTTTGATGAAAATCAGTTTTTTACTGGACTGTTAAAGACTGGGAAAAAGTATTTTTCTCTAATCAATCAAGAAATTGCAGACTCTATCTATACTTTAGGAGCAGAGGAGGATGAGTTGGTATTTATTGATAAGGCTCTGGCAGAGCAACCGGCGATGATTTCGCTTATCAATAATCCAGATGCAGAGCATCATATCTTGATGATGGGAAACTATTTTGAAGAAGCTGTAAAACTTTCTCAGTATTTGCTTGAAAAGCCTCAGGCCTATCACTTGACTTTGCTTTGACAGACTTCGCTTTTGCATTCTGAGCAACTCAAAAATCAGATCACAAAGATGAAAAAACTGACGATAATCCTTGATCAATATCCTGATTCAGATTTAAAAAACTTTTTTGCTCAGGAATTAGGAATTTCTCACGAGTTGATAATCTTTATCACTCCAGACTATGATCAGATTAGAAGTGTATTCTCAGAATATCAGCTCTCAGAATCAGCTTTTGATGCTGAAGCTTTATTAGAGAGAATTTGATAATTTTTTGATATCCTAGGATTTTCCCATTTCTAGGATATTTTTTTAAATTTTCAATTGAAGTTTTGAGGTAAAAAGCTAAACTGAAAAGGAAATCAGATTTTAATTTTTTTGTATCAATAATGATAGATCTTAGAAAGGTACGTGAGAATGTTGCTGGATATCAGCAGATTTTGGAGAAAAGGAATATGAAGATTGATCTTGAGTCAGTTTTGACTTTGGATGATCAGAGAAAGGCGTTACAGCTTCAGATTGATCAGACAAAAGCAGAACAAAAACAGTTTTCTGCACAGCAAAACTATCAAGCTGCAAAAGAACTTAAGGGGAAAATTCAAGAACTTGAAGCTGAACATAATACAGTAACCGAAAACTTACAAGCTCAACTTTTGAAGATGCCTAATACTTCTTTACACTCAGATGTGCCAGCTGGGAAGGATGATAGTGAAAATGTAGTAGTAAAGGTTGTCGGAGAAAAGCCTGATTTTGACTTTGAGCCTCTAGATCATATGACTTTGATGAAAAAGTATGATATGGTAGATGTAGAAAGAGGAGTTAAGCTTGGAGGAGCAAGAAGTTATTTTCTCAAAGGAGATGGTATGCTCTTGGAGCAGGCAGTTTTGCAATATACGCTAAAGAGGCTTGTAGAAAGAGGATTTACTCCTATGCAAGTACCAAATATTGTAAATCCAGAGTGTCTTATTGGAACAGGTTATTTCCCTGGAGGAGAGGAAGATGCGTACTGGATGGAGAGAGATAATCAATGGCTTATTGGGACTTCTGAGATCCCTGTGACGGCTTATCATATGAATGAAATCCTTGATGAAAAGGATTTGCCAAAGAAGTATGCAGGTTTTTCTACCTGTTATCGTCGTGAGGCAGGGACTTATGGAAAAGATACAGCAGGTCTTTATAGAGTACATCAGTTTCAAAAGGTTGAACAAGTGATGATCTTGCCAGCAGATGAAAAAATGTCAGATCAGTACTATAATATCTTGCTTGAAAATGCAATGTCAATTTTGGAGGATTTTGAGATTCCTTATCGTAAATTGCAGCTTTGTACTGGAGATTTGGCAATTGGGAAATATAATTCAGCAGATCTAGAATGCTGGATGCCATCTAGAAATAGTTATGGGGAAACGCATTCAGTAACAGCGTTTTTGGATTTCCAAGCTCGTAGACTTAACCTTAGGTATCGTGATAGTGAGGGGAATATCAAATATTGCTATACCCTTAACAATACTGCAATCGCAACGCCTCGTTTTCTTATTGCATTGATAGAAAATCATCAAACAAAAGAAGGAAAAATCAGAATTCCGAAAGCTCTTCAACCTTATATGGGGAAGGAAGTTATTGGATAGTGTTTATACTATCTTTCACCTTAGGTATCGTGATGGTGAGTGTAATATCAAATGTTATTTGTTGTTTGTAAAAAAACTCAGAAGAAGTACTCTCTGAGTTTTTTATTTTATTTAACAAACAAGTCTCTAGATTCAAGGACATAAGAGAAATAATCAATATCTCTCCAATCAAATACTTGATTTTTATAGGCTCTAAAGAGCATCAGTGCGACATTATTTCTAAGTACTGGCTCTGCTCAAGCCCCTTGGTTGATAATACCAAGATCTGTAGCTACTTTGTTATATTCTGTATACCGCATCTTATTTCCAGATGTTTGTTCATCGAGATATGACTTGAGAATCATTCTGATAAGGACTGCATTTACCTCTGCTTTGGTAATAGCATCAAACGGTCTAAATTCTCCATCCCCCATTCCACTTCCTTTCATCACTCCAAGCTGATAAGCAAGAGTAATATAAGGTTTCAAGGTAGGATCTGCATTTTCTACATCAGAGTAATTGATAGACAAGTTCTTATCAGGCTTTCTACAAAGCACATTGATTGCAAAGTTTGAAAAGATTTTAGCGGCTTCTTCTCTAGAGAGATTTCTCTTAGGAGCAAAACCATCTACACTATCAAACATTGTCATCTCATAACTTCGCAAGAATGACAACGCTTTCTTAAATTCTTCAGAAGTAACTAGCGTTTCAGAATCTTTGATTCCGAGATATTCTCTTCTCGTATAACATTTTCCATTTTCGATTGTTGGGTTAAAGATTACTGTATCTTGATATTTAGTCTTACCATCAACAAGTTCAGGTTTATCTTCTGCTTTTGTTTCAGTTGAAGATTTTTTCTCAGCAGCGTTTTGCTCAGTTTCTTCTGTATTATTATCTCCAGTTCAATGAGAATCTATTGATTGATTTTGTTGTGAAGTTCAGGAATTAGAAGTATTTATATCTGTATTTGATGGATTATAAATTACTAGATCGAAGTTCATAACTGATCTATTTCCAAAAAAGTCTGTAATGATAAAGGAAAGAGGGTATTTTCCTGACCTGGTGATTGATCCAGATATGGTAGCTTCTCGATTTCTATCAGAGATTTCTTTCTTTTGTAATGTTAGTCCTTCTGGGAGGTTCCCGATTTGTTCAAGAGATTTAATTTTGAGATTATCGGAACCAGTAAAGGTAATCAGAATTGGTTTATTTCTTTTTATTCTTTGCTGATTGATCTGTTGAAGAGAAGGAGGAGTTTGATCCTTTGTTGCTGCTTTTAGTGCAAATGCTCTTGAAGCAACTCCTGTATAATTTAGGGTTCAATCAACTCCTATGGTTAATGGAGCAGGGTTTTCTTGTGGGTTTAGAGGAGAATGTCTATTATTTGCACGATCAGAAAACCATCCTACAATATTCTCTCCATTTTGATCTTTTACATTCATATTGGCTGCAGATTGTAACTGGATATTTAATTTACATGTATCTGTATTTGATGTGCTTCTTAGGAAATAAAAGTCATCCCCTCCTGTAATAGCTTTATTATTGTATACTTTACTTCCCTGTTCCATAATGATTGTAGTTTTTTGATTTTTATTATTCTTATGCCATGCAGCATATATTGCTCAATATTTTGCAGTATTATCTCTAATAACTGTTCCTTTTTTTAATATGATTTGTGTGTGGTCTCAATTATCATAAGGGACTATCCATATTGTTGAATAGGCTAGCGATTCTAAATTACCATTATTTTCTATTATTGTGTTTTCTGTTGTAAATGAAGAATTACCCAATATAGAAGCTACAGAATTGTTCCCGTTGCTTGATATGTTTCATGTAATAATTGAATCTTTTAGGCTTATTTGCATGTTTTGACTATAAAAAACCCCATCTGCATCATTTTTTGTAAATAGAGATTTAGAGATGTTTATTACTGCTAGTTTATTCCCGTAGTCTCATATAGCTCATCCCATTGCTCAGACATTGTTTATGAATTCGCAATTATTAAAATTAAGTTCCTTCCCATGATATGATGCAAGATTAATGGTTCCTAGACTCTGGTTTTTTGTTGAAATTCCTATATTTCCGCTAAAGATTGTATTGTCTATATAGGACGAATCTTTTTGTAATTGTGAATTGGTAGTATCACGGATATCTATGGCACTTCAGTCATTTCCAACTGTATTAGCTATAAATTGAGAACCTTTGATAATAATGGCAGCTGTTTGCATGCCTATCGCTCATCAATTCATCGCATGGTTTTTGATAAATTGAGTATTTTCAATTTCAGGAAGTTTTTCATCATTCCCTCAACCAATATAAATTGCTCATCAAAAATAATGACCTCAACTAATAGCATTATTTTTAAAAATACTATCTTTTACCTTAAGTTTTACTCCACTTTCTGTATAAATTGCTCAGCCGTTAAATCATTTTCAACCAAGATGTCTAAATTCAGACTTTTCTATCGTTAGTGTTGATCCTTTTAAACTTCTAATCCCCAGTCAATAAGCACTATTAGAGTAGCTAACCATATCCTTTATTATACTCTCTGAGAAGAGAAGGTTTCCTTTGTTGATAATAGAACTGTTTGTTGCTGAAATATCTCCTGATCAAGCAAGAACTGGTACCTCTATATATCATTGATTGGGAAGTCCGGTAAAATTTTGTTTCCAATCTGGTGCTTGTCCATCAATAACAACTCCTGAAAAAGTAACATTAGTCCCTCACTGGATAGTGAATAATGTTCCTCAGTAGTTTTTTGGACGTTTAATCTCAAATCAGTTTCCTTTCAAGATAATGTCTTTTTCAATCGATATTGATGAAAAACTATTTTCTGCTACATTTGTCATTTCATTTATTTTATCAATATCTTTTAATAGTTTTATGCTATCTCCGGCGCGTACTTCATTCGTAGAAAATGCTTCTTGCAATGTTGCATATGAGGTATTTGTTCTTTCATTAATTGCAACTGATTCTGTAGCATAACTTAGGCTTCAAAAAAGAGAAATAATACCTAATAATACAAATACTTTTTTTGTAAATTTTATCATAGTCATGATATAAAAGATAAATCATCTTTAGTATAGGGTTTTTTAAAAATTTTGTCAATTTTTTATCCCTATTATCTTGATTTTCTCTTTACTTTATTAAGAAACAGGTCTTGAAAAACATTCTTGGATTTTTACACTCTAGTTTAGTTTTATATTGGAAATATTTGTCTCATGCTTCTCATTTGAGATATTCATATAACCTCAAAGGTAAAGGATCAACTTATAGAGATGATTCGTTCTTTTGTTCAAAGTCAACCAGAAGAAAAAAATCTGATTTTTTTGGGAGATTTTGTGTATCATTTTAGTTATGATAGAAGTGCTTTACTTGCGCTTTTTGAGCTTTTTTTGGAGTTTTATGGTCAAGGAAAGAATTTGTATATTCTTGCGGGGAATCATGATTGGTTAGGAAATTCCTTTGTTTTTGAAGAGGGGAAGCAGGTTTTTGATTTGTTGCAAAAGACGAACGGAGAATGAAGCCAGAATTGAAATCTTTTTTTTATTACTGAGCCAGAGTTGAAAGAGATAGAAGGAAAAAAGGTTTTGTTTTTGCCGTATTGTTTGGATTTTGATGAGAAGAAATATCCAGAATATGAGTCTGGAAGTTCTATTTTGACCGATGCACTCTTGCAGTCAAAGGAAAAAGGGGAGCTTATGTCTTGAAAGATCAATCAACTTGTGCAGGGATTCTGTAAGAAATATCCTGATTTAATGCTTATTCATCATTATTATACCAATAAAGAGCAATTTCCTGGATATCGTGCGAGTTTTAGTTATAAGGATGTGGCACTTTCTGAGCACTTTCTTGATATGCCTGGACTTAAGATGATTTCTGGTCATCTCCATGCACCTTTTGTATTCAAAAATTATTTGTGTGTAGGAAGTATCTGGGCTACAAGTTCTCTAGAAAGCAATCAGATTAAGGGACTGTGGGGCTTGAAAGCTGGGAAATTGAATTTTTACGGGCAGCAAGTAGTAAATTATCTTCAACTTGATGGGGAGAAAAAAGTTGAAAAGTCAGATTTTGATCTTTTATATCAAGAGATGTCTGATCAATTAAGAAATAATCTGGCTTCTTCAAATATCTTTTTGCTTGATAAATTTGAAAATGCAGCTCTTGAACTTAAGAAAACAGTCGTTTCCTTGAAAGTAGCACAGTTGGACTATGAGAAGGTTTCAGATAATATCGATGATGAGTTGAGGATGAGCTTGGCTGATTTTAGACTCAAAAAAACAACCCAAAAGATCGATGATCTCTTGCAAAAATTGCAAAGACCAGAAGAAGATGCTTTACAAACTTTTGGAGGCCGGAAAGAACTTTTGAAGTCGTATTTGCAGACACAATATGGGGAGGATTATCCTAAATATGAGCAGGTTTTGAGAGATTTGAAGATATTATAAAAGGTCTTGATATTCTTTTTTTTATTTATCCCATTTACAGATGAAAATCTATATAAAAACTCCTCTTCTGGATAATTCTCAAACAGTTCCTCATATGGTAGAACATTGTTTGAGGAGATCCTTATCCCTAAATCCTCAATGGTTTTTTGAAAAAAAGCTTCCTTATGAGCAATGGATTCAAGGTGAATGGACTTATGTTATTTGTGATCAACAAATTGATTCAGAAGATCTGATTAAAGAAATAAAGATGCCATTAGTTAAGCAAGTATATCTTACAGAAAAAAATCCTTTTAAAGAGGAACTTATCTGAGTTTCTCGATGAAGCCAGGTTTTTGAAGCGATGCTACAAAAAATAGTAGATCCGAAAATTGTTCTTAATTCTTGGAAAGGCAAAAATTGGGATGTTGTTAATTTTTATCATAAAAAATATTTTCAGGAGGAAAATTTTTTAGTATTTGATGAAAATGTTGAAGATAGAAATGAGTATAATTTTATTTTTTGTGGTAAAAATGTTCAAGAAGAAAATTCATCAATCAATCGTAAATTTTCTTTAATTTTCAATTTTAATAATACTTTAATTTTAGGATATCAGGGGTATGATCTTTATCATTATTGGTTTCTGATTTTTTCTTGGGTGATGTTGGAAAATTATTGTAGTTATTTTCAAAGGTATCAATTGGGCATTTATTATTACGAGATAACAGTTTTAGATCATTTTAGGGATTATATGTGGATTACTACTCCAAATATAGACTATTCAGGACTTGATTTGATTTTTTTTGAGAAATGAAAATCTTATTTTATCTGACTTTTGAGAGATTTTTGGTTTAAAGAAAAACTATTTTTTTGAAACTATATGTATTGAGTCCCAGCAACAAGACAGGAAGTGATTGCTCTTTGTGAGAGTTTTTCTTGGAATTATTTTCAAAAAGAAGTTCTAACACCTCTTAATGAAATGAAAAAAGGAGCATAAAGTCAGATTTTTACTTTTATTTTTGATACTATTTATTGATGAAAAAGGTGTTGTTTATTGTAGCGAATGTTGGCTTTCAAGATCATGAATTTTCTGTGCCCTATGAAGCGGTGAAAAATGCTGGCTATGAGGTAGAAATTGCTTCTGGTTGGGGAGGAAAGTGTAGGGGAGTATTTATGAAGTCGATTGAAGATTCTAAGAAAATTATTGAGGTCGATCCTACTAGGTATGATTTACTTATATTTGTTGGTGGGGGTGGAGCTTATGATCAGTATTATTTAGATTCAGATTATCTAAATTTGGCAAAATCGGCAAAAGCAGTCGCTGCGATTTGTATCGCTCCGAGTTTGCTCTCTGATGCAGGTATTTATCAGAAGAGGCAGGTTACTGGGCGAGATGATGGATTTGGGACACAAGTTGCATATTTACAAAAAAACTGAGCAACTTTCCTTGATCAGCCTGTTGTTCGTGATGCTAATTTGATCACGGCTAATGGTCCAGAAGCAGCAGAGGAGTTTGCTCAGGAAATTTTGAAGTTTTTAGCAGAAAATGAAGTTTCTTAATCTTTATCCATTCGGTATCCAGGTCTAGATTCTTCCTCCTCATTATTATCCTCATATTTTTTTTCAGTTTTTTCTCTTCAGGATCCTTGATTTTTTTGTTCTTCTAAGGCTTTGAGCTTCTTGTCTATTACTTTTTCTTGTTCTCAGAAGAAATCAATTCTTCCTACTCCATCTTCATCTCGATAGTAAGGAGATAAATTAGATTTCTGTGCAAGAAGCTCTTCGCGTTTCATTTGAATAGATGAAGTATCTAGAGCCTTTTTTAACGCTTCAATTTCTTTTATAAAAGAAATGATTTTGTTTATCGTTTTACTTTGTAGGGTCTTTTTCTCCAAAATAGTTTTTATTGTTTTGAGGGCGGAGTAAAAATTTGTATCGTGGTAGTATCTGTAGTTCTCTTGATAGTAGGAATCTCTTTGTCTTGTTTCAAAAGAGGTATTATAGTTTTTTTTTGATAATACATCAAAAATTTCTTTTCTAATACTAGACTGATCTTTGTTGCAGCCTTTCTTCTTTTTGGTAATATTTTCCCAAGCTTCTTTTAGTTCCGACTGCTTATCAAGATGATTTTCTCGAGCTTCATAAGTTAGTTTTGTCATAGGAATGATCTTGAAAATAAAATCTTAAAAGAGGAGAGAAATCCTGAATCAGATTTTGTTTTTTGTATTTTGGCTTAATAACTTGCATCACGGACGTTGTTTTCTTTTTCGATGAACTTCATAATCTCTTTTTGGAAGTGAAGTTCTACTTCTCCTACGGCACCATTTCTGTTTTTTCTAATGCAGACGTCAGTTGCACCTTTTTTATCCGTCTCTGGATCATAATAATCTTCTCTGTAGAGCATGAGAACTGCATCTGCATCTTGCTCAATAGCTCCTGATTCTCTAAGATCTGAGAGAATTGGTTTCTTGTCTACTCTTTGTTCGAGGCTACGAGAGAGCTGAGAAAGAGCGATAATCGGAACTTCTAGTTCTTTTGCAAGTTCTTTAAGTCCTCTAGAGATTTCAGAGATTTCTTGAACTCTATTTCCTTGGAAGGCAGTTCCATGCATTAGCTGAAGATAATCGATGATCACAATATCTAGTCAGCCTTTTTCTATTTTTAATTTTCTTAGTTTGGATTTGAGTTCAGGGACACTTAATGCACCTTTATCATCAATATAGATTTTTGATTCTGAGAGGATTTCCATAGCTTTTCCCATTTTGTCAAAGTCTTCATTGTCTAGGTCTCCTTTGTTGATCTTATGCATAGGAACTCCAGCAACTTCAGACATAATTCTATCTACGATAGATTCAGAACTCATTTCCAGAGAAATCATTACTGCAGTTTTTTTCTGATTGAGAGCAATATCGGTTAGGAGATTAAGCGAAAAGGCAGTTTTTCCCATTGATGGTCTAGCGGCAAGAATTATGAGCTCTCCAGGTTTAAATCCTGTTAGCATATCATCGATTCATCTATATCCAGACATTACTTTTTTTGCATTCACTTTATCTGGATTATCTACGATATCCATATATTCTTCAATTCTTCCTTTTAGGATATCTCAGATTTGTTCAATTGAATCTCCTACTTGGTTTTGAGTTAGGTCAAAGATCCTTTTTTCTATTGAATCGAAGATTTCTAGCGTATCTTTTTGTTCATAGACATCTCACGACACTCATTGACAAACTTTGAGAATTTGTCTAAGAAGAGATTTTTCTCTGACAATTTTACTGTAATCTCAGCATTTGCTTGTAGAAAGGAGGAATGCAGAGAGCTCATAGAGTACATTTATTCCTCATACCACATCTAAGTTCCCATTTTTATCCAATTGATCAGAGACAGTGATGGCATCAATAGTTTTTCTGGCAACTCGGAGTTGTTGGATCGCCTCATAGATATAACTATATTCTTTTTGATAGAAATCTTTGTGAGTTATTTTATCTGAGTCGTATACTCGCATCATTTCTGGATCCAAGAGAGCTCAGCTGATGACAGCTTTTTCTGCTTCAATATTATGTGGAGGGAGGTTGATGTTGTCTATAGCCATGGATTGAGAAAGATGAAAAGAATAAAAACACTGAATTTATCAGATATTAGATATTGTAGATACTTTATTTCAGAATCAAGTAATCAATATCTTTTAACCATGAATCAATTGATATTAATTTTTATACTTTGTTTAAAAAGATAATAAAAAATTCTGAACCAAATGCAAGAGAAAATTTAGTTCAGAATTGGTTTTTCTTTTAACATTTTCACATTTTTTTAACAAAGGATCCTGCCTTAGGTAAATTATTTGGTTTTATTTATTGGTCTTGGTATTATCTCAGTTTGGGATAGAAACTCTTAGGATCGTAAATGCTTTGGATAGACTCCTTGAGCGATAAGCTGATCAATATTACTACTTGTTGCTGCTTTGTCTTCCTGATAAGTTACTCCAAATCGTTTTGCAGTAGTTGACAAAACAGGAACGGATTCTCATTCCTCTTTAATCATTCTCGAGATAACTGTTGGCATATAAAATTCGGTTTTGGGGTCATTCAAGTGTTGGTCTAAAAACTCAATGAAATATTTTTCATAAAATTTTAGACTTGCTTTGGTAAATCCCATTAAATTCATAGAGCAAAGATCTTGAGGATTGAGTTCATAGATAGATCCATCGGCCTTTTCGGTTAGAATCTTTCCTTCAGATTTAAAGATTTTTGTTTCGTGGATAGCTTTGAGATTAGAGTTTGTATCAAGCTCACATATTCCTCTAGATACGGTTCCAAAATCTGAAAGCACTTCTGAAAGTTTGTAGCCTACGATACAGTTTTGTTCGTGGGATTTTAAAAAATCAACTAATACTTGGTAGCTTTCCCTTCCATAGAAGTCATCAGCATTGATTACTGCGAAAGCGCCATCAATCAACTCTTTTGCAGCAAGCACAGCATGTCCTGTTCCCCAAGGTTTTTCTCTTGATGTTGGGCAGCTGAATCCTTCTGGAAGATCCTGTATATCTTGGAAGCAATATCCGACCTCTATTTCTTTTTCAATTCTTGAACCGATTCTATCTTTAAATTCTTTTTCAAAATCTTTTCTGATTACGAAAACGACCTTGCTAAACCCCGCCTTTTTTGCATCAAAGATGGAGTATTCCATTAGAGCGTGATCTCATGCTCCAAAAGTATCAAGCTGTTTTAATCCTCCATAGCGGCTTCCTAATCCTGCTGCGAGGACTACAAGTGTTAGTTTCATTGCCTATTTTTTACGGATAAAAGTTCCTCCTAAAATGAATGCAAGGATCATAATAACTATGATAACAAGTCCAAGAGAGAAAACCATTCTACTTAAGGTAAAAAGCTAAAAACTTGCTTAGATTCCCTTCGAAAGTTCTTTGATTTTAGCTTTTGCTTTTTCATTACTTGGTTCGTATTCAAGGACATTGAAATAATATTTTCTTGCATTTTCAAAATCAGAGAATTCTTCATAAAGTTCTGCAGTAGCAAGAAGATATTTTGGGTTTGTAGGTCTAAGTTTGATGATTTTTTCCATATAGGCAAGTGCTTCTGGGTATCTTTGGGTATTATAGAAGATTTCTACCATGGTAAGGTAGTATTTTGGGTTATCATTTTTTAGGTTGATGGCTTTTTCAATCAAGAGCTCTGCTGGCTGATGGAATCCAGTGATGAAATAAATTTCTCAGATCTGCCAGAAAGCTTTATGGTCACTAGGGTCTTTGTCAGTCACTTTTTTGAGTAGAGAGATGGCTTTTTTGTAGTTCCCTAGTGTAAAATAGAGCTCAGAAAGTGGTTTCAATACTTCAAGAGATTCTGGATCAATACTCAGTCCTTCAATGAGTTTTTGTTCGTATTCTTCGATTTTTCCATTCCTTTTTAGGTGTTCTGCTTCTAAGAGAATGGTTTCTAGTCTTTTCCTCTCTTTTTCTCAAATGCTCGCTTCACTGTTATCTTCTGATTTCTCTTCAAGAACTTCAGAATTTTCGTCTTTTTCTTCTTCGATATTTTGTACTTCTTCATTGGAAGTTTCAGGACTTGAGAAGCTTCAGTATTCGTTGCTTGTGATAAATTCATCTTGATTTTCTTCAAGGGTCTCTTTTACTTCTGCAATTTCCTTTTGTTGTTCTAGTTTATTTGCCCTTTTATTTAAGAAGATTTGGATCTTTTGTATAAGTTGAAAAAGTACCATTCCAATAGGGATAATGATAATTAAAATGGTAATTCCGATCCACAATTTAGCAATTATTGGATGCATTTTGCTACTTAAAAAGTAAAAAAATCTGATGGCAAGTGTATGATCTTATTTTGATTTTTCAAGTCTTTTTTAGGACTCGCTAGGTTTGATGGCTGAAAGAGGGACTCTTAAGATCATTCCTTCTGGAGTTTTTAGCACGACTTCTCTGGTCATAATATTAAAGTTGCTTACGATTCCGTTTTGATTAGCACTTGGACATTCGATTTTACTTCCTTTTTGTGGAAAGTTTTTGCATTCTTTTTGATAAATTTCTAGTTCATATATCAAAGAACATTTTAATTTTCCACATCTTCCTTTGAGTCTTTCTAGGTCTCTTCAGTCTAATCCTTGTAAAGAGACGCACTCAACTTCAACACTTGGCATAACTCAATAGCTTAGACATGCCTGTTGCATACCACAGTCAGAACCTATTGCATAGTCTTTTGCACAAGGATCTAGTCTCATCATATCTCTTGCTCCTACCTGAAAAAGGAATATATTTTTACCAACCATACTTCTGAGGTTTTTTACAAAATCTCCAAATACATATCTGTCTTCAGAATAAAAGTAGAAATAAATCTGATCCCCGAGGGGGTTATATCTTGCAGTAATCGGTTTAGACCCAGGAAACTCCTCTTTAAATTTTTTCTTAAAGGTTGGGAAAAAGTCTAGAGCAATTTGTTGATCCTCGCAGAATTTTTGTTGTTCTTCGAGGCTCATTGCACTTACAAATTCAGCACTTCTTTCAATAGGGAGTGGATATCAAACTACAATCCCTACTGAATCTTTCATATTTCCTTTATCTTCACAACGATAGATGATTTTATCTCAGTGTTTAAGGTTTTTTCTTATTTCTTCTGGACAATCTGAAATTTTGAAATTTTTGTTCATAAAGAAATCAAGTACATACAAGGCTTCCATAAGGATATTTGAGGATAAAATATTTTAATAATTATTGGTTTTATTCAGAGAGGTCTTCTCCCTTCATCATTTTTTCAAATTCTTCACTTGAGAGATATTCTTTTTGTAAAAGGATTGTACACATTTTTTCAATGAGATCCTTGTTTTCGGTCAGAATTTTTTTACTTTTTGTATATGCGGTATCTAGATAGTTTTTGATTTTTTGGTCAAGTAGTTCTGCCATTTTTTCGCTATATGGGCGAACAAATTCGTTTTCTTCATGATCATTGAGGTAGTTGACTGTTCCGATTTCTTCATCCATACCATATTTTAGGATCATATTTTTGACGATATTGGTAGCTCTTTCGAAATCATTAGAAGCTCCAGTAGTAATAAACTCTTTTCCTACAAAGATTTCTTCAGCAGCTCTTCCTCCTAGTAAGCTTACCAATTCATCGAGAAATTTTGCTTTTGAATAGAGATTTCTGTCTTCTTCAGGAGTTGTTCGAGTGAGCCCCAAGGCTTGACCTCTTCTGACAATTGAAATCTTTTCAATAGGATCAGTGTGAGTGAGAAGGTGTCAGGTAACTGCATGCCCAAGTTCGTGATATGCAATGATTTTTTTCTCCTGTTCTTTGATGCCTTTAACTTTCTTTTCAGGTCACATTACTACTTTTTCTAGAGCGTATTCAAAGTCGTCTTTTTCTATGATTTCTCTATTGTTTTTTGCTACTTGAAGTGTTGCTTCATTTACAATATTTTCAATATCTGCTCCCACAAGTCCGCTCGTTCTTTTTGCTAAAGATTCTAGACTAACATCTCCAGCGATGGTTTTTTTTCTGAGATAGTAGTTAAAGATTGCCATTCTTTCTTCGAAGGTTGGAGCAGTAACCATTACTTTTCTGTCAAACCTTCCCGCTCTTAGGAGTGCAGGATCAAGGGTATCTGGTCTATTGGTAGCTGCGATTACGATGATATTGGTATTTTTGTCAAATCCATCCATTTCAGTCAGGATTTGGTTGAGTGTTTGTTCTTGTTCTTGATGTCCTCAGGTATATCCTGAACCTCTTCTTTTTCCAATAGCGTCAATTTCATCAATAAAGATAATCGCTTTTCCTGCTGATTTGGCTTGTTCAAAAAGTTTTCTTACTTTGCTTGCTCCCATACCTACAAGCATTTCCATAAATTCAGATCCTGAAGCAGAGAAGAAGGCAACTCCAGCTTCACCAGCAACAGCTCTTGCTAGGAGAGTTTTCCCACCTCCAGGAACCCCGTAGAGGAGTACTCCTTTTGGAGGTCTTGCTCAGATTCTAAGGTATTTTTCAGGATCTTTCAAGAAATCTACAATTTCGATGAGTTCGTTTTTTACCTCTTCCATCCCAGCGATATCGCTGAATTTTGTGTCAGATTCATTTTGTTTGTTTTCTTTGCCGATTTTGATACCTAGCATATTGTTTGGTCATTTTGGCAAAACGAATCTCATTCCAAATACTAGGATTAGCAAAAATCAAATAAGGTAAGCGACATTACCCAAGAGCTTCATCCAAATGCTTTCCGTTTTATAACTGATTGCAACGGTATTTTCTCCTGTGAGGCTAATTCCGAGGTCGGAAAGAGAAGTTAAGGCTGATTTTGTAGTTTTGTTAACCTGAAAATATTGGATTTCATGTTCTTTTCCAAAGAAATTTTCTTTTTCTCAGCTCAAAAAGAGATAACCTTTTAGGTCGGTTTCATTTATTAGTTCGATTTTTTTGTAGTTATTATTAGTGTAGTTGGTAAGCCACTCATTGAGAGGAACTTCTTCAGTATTTTTGATGATTTCTATTGCTCCTGTTGATCCAGAAATGAGTCAGATTTTTGAACTATTTTGGATAAAGTTGAGTCCTGCAGTCATAACTAGGATAAAGAGAATTCCATATACAATTCGTTGATATTTTTTTGAGAATATGATTTTTGGTGATTGAGTATTTTTTTCGTTCATGATAAATCCCTAATATAAAACGCCCTTTTTATATGAAATATAGTTGAAAATGCAAGAAGAAAAAATACTTGACTTTCCTTTTAAAAAGGTTATAGTCTTGTTTGCAATATTGCAAGAAAACAAATAATCTTAATTTTTATGGAATGTCTTCCTATTCCAAGGAGAGTTCGCAGGAGTACAACTCTTAGTGCTAGATTTGAGTATTTACAAGCTGTATTGTTTTACAGTGTACCTGAGTCTCGTCTTTCAGAGCTTTCAGATTTGACTTCTGCTATGGTAGAAGATTTTCAGGAAAATTTTTCTTCTACGATTAGTGAGCCTCGTTCTGTAGTTCAAGCTTTAGGGGTTCTTGAAACCTTAGTTGGTATCTTGGATCCTTATTCAAAAAAACTTCTGAAAAAATACTATTCAGGCTTCCCAATAGAGTACCTTCCTATTTATCGTAAGGCGGCTTGGTCGCGGGCCTTTGATAATGTTCGAAAGTCTGATAAGGACTATAAAGAGATATATCAAACTTGTATTGATTATATCTTGTTGGGGACGGATCAGTCACATCCAGAGATTGTTGGTCTGCCACCTGCGGTCTTTTTGAAGCTCTGTGCTACTCCTATGCTGGAAATCTCTTTGGCTTCTCGTCTCTTCTTGATCTGGAAGGAAAAGCGAGGACTCTAATCTCAGTCTCTCTGAAAGTGTCCTAGAGAACTCTCTAGGGCATTTTCTCTAAAAATATTTTTTGAAAAAATAGAAAAAACCTGAATTGAAGTGATCGCATCAGGTTTTGAGTCAGTTTTGTTTGTTTTTATTGAATTATGACTTTTTATTTCTTATGTTGGATTACTTATTGAGACAAGCAACAAATTGAGCTTTGTCAAGTCCGATAGATGTAGCGATTTCTGTTACATTATCATTGTTGAATGTTGAGTAAGTGAATCCTTTAGCAATAAAGTTGTAGAAGGCTTTGCTTCCTCCAAGTTGACCTGCACATTCAGCTCCTTTAGCTCCGATAGGTGCTGTTGGGTGAAGTTGAGCGATAGGGTTGTTTTTGAATACCAAGGCTACAGTAGCATCAGCATCTACGATACTTTCAATAGTTTTGTTGTCAAAGTGTCTTTGGCAGTAAGGGCAGAGGAGGTCTGAGTATTCTACGATTACAATTTCAGCTCCTTCGTTCTTGTAGTAGTGAACTCCTTTTAGCAAAGCAGCGATTTGCTCTTGTGTAAGAGTTCCAGCTTGTCCAGCTTCGTCAGATTGAGCTTCGCCAGCTTTGATTGTAGCAACTGCTTTTTCAAATACATCTTTAGGGTAGGCACCTCCGATTGCTTTATAGTTTCCTGTTTTAGTATTGAGTACCACATTTCCTGGAGTTCCCTGAAGCCCGAAGTAAGTAAATGCTTCTTGACCATTAGCAGCCCATTTAGCATCACCATTTGCTACATTAGTATTTACCACTTCTGTGCTTTGAACAGTTTTTGTATCTCCTGTTTCTTCTGTTGTAGTTTCTGTAGTGTCAGTCTCTTCAGAGTTTGCTTCTGTAGAGAGTCCAACTTTAGCTTTTAATACATCAAGTTCTTGCTTTACATTGTTCATGAAACCAGTTGTTTGAGTGATTTTTAAATATTCATTCATGTTCGCCTCATTTCCATATAGCGCTACTTGTGCAGAGAAAATCTTGTTGATTTTAACAGTGTTCCATGCAGTCAATCCAAAAAGAGTGAGCATTATAGCACCGAAAATTACTTTGTGGATTGGAAGTCCAGTGATAGGACATTTGCAAGCTGATTTTGAACAGCAAGTTGCATTTTCTTGAGTCATTTCGTGTTTCATAAAATGAAGAATTAAAGATAAAAGAAGTTTAGAAGTCAGATTTCTTATTTCTTCTAAAAAACGACTTAGTTTTTTGATCAAAATTGAGAGATCTTTTCTTCTAATTGGGTAATTTCACCACTAAAATATGCTTGATATTCTGCTTTCTGATAGAGCTTTTCAAGGCGAGAGAAGTTTTGTTCTCCTCAGTTTCCTAGTATATTTCGCTCTATGAGGTGATCAACTTTATTCATAACTCAGAGCATAATAATCAAGTTCCCTATCAAAAAAAGCAAGATTGCTCCTTGAATCAAGACTTGAGGAGTGAGCTCGAGTTTTGAGAAGTTTATCAGCTTCATCAGCTATTTTTAGGAGGTAAAATTGACTTTTAGCTTAAATATTTTTATGAGGATTGCAAGAGGATTGATTTCTACTAGTCGAAAATCGCTTGACAAAAAAACAAAAACAGATTTATATACGTTTATGGGAGTTTAGGATAATGGGAGAGGGTAATGCATACTTTTGGATAGCAAAAATTGCGAGATTATGCTTGTTTTGGTCTCTAAAATATTTAAATTTTTCTTATTGAGTGATGATTTTACTTTGAAAGAATGAAGAAATGAAGAAAAAAATCTGAATTTTGTCTCTATTTTTATTGTGTTCTTTTGCTTTTATCCTCTGAGATAGAGCATCTGCTGACTGTCAAAAGATAGATTTTTGAGATGGGAAAAGTTTTTGTTGGGATGTTCGCAAGACGGCAGAGGGCTTTTATCGTGCAGAAACAAGTGATTTGAGAGGAGATTTAACAGATCTGACTTGTACTCTTGAACTTGCTAATGCCAGTACTGTAAAACTAGATCAATGCCGTGGTGATTTTCGTTATGATTGAGGAAATCAGAGATTTGAGCTTACTGCACATTTGTCAGATCGCTATTTTGTTTTGATCAATACTTTTAATTTCTGAAACTCAGGAAATGGAGGTTATACCTTGCAGTATGCTAACTTTCAGCCTGAATTTATCAATGTAGCTCGTTCTCGTTTGGATAGAGATGAGTATGCGGATTTTACGCTTAGAGTTAGAAATACTTGATTAGATACGGAGTATTTTGATGGAGTTGTGCGTCTTGAAGTTCAAGAGTGGAGAAATGGAGCATGGAGAAGTGCATCTTCTGGGAAATATCGTTTGGATAGGTCAGAATTTTTATTTTCTTCTTATGAAAGAGGTGAAAAAAATCTGAATGGAATTTTGCGTTTTTATGAGAGTGGAGAGTTTAAGGTAGTAGCAAAAATTAAGTGAGCTGATGCCTCTGCTTGGCAGACATTCTATGTAAATAATGACCGTTCTAGTGGAAGTGTATCTAATAGATACCATCAAGACTATACCGAATATACTGCTAATGAGTGGAGAAAACTTAGAGCGGTGTATGCGATTTGGCCAGAAGTAATCAGAAAACTAGAAGATGACTATCCGAGGCTCAGAAACTCTTCTACTCGAAGAACGGATTCAAATACTTTTTATCGCAATATGGAAAAGGTACTTGATGGGGAAAGGTATCCAGTATTTAGTTCTTGGAAGATTTTTTATCGTAGTTTTGGAGATTGGCTTAATATGACGATCCGTTTAAGATAAAAAAATGCCTTGAGGACAACTCGAGGTTTTTTTTATTTGTAATTTTTTTGTTTTTTTAGAGAAAAATATTTAATCTTTTTTTTATTTGTAAGTTTTGGACTGATAAAATTTTATTATATAAAAAAGTCTTCAATATTTGACATATTTCAAAAAGTATATATAATATTGTTGTCAATGAAGTGTAAAAAGCTTTGTTGATATAAAACCTACTGAGAGGAGTTTGCATAACTTTTCAGTGATAGTCGGGGTAAAACGAGATGAATAAATCAGACTTCTTTTGTCTTTTTGGAGGTAGAGGAGTGATGAAGATTCTCTTATGGTGTTTATCTTGGGAAAGCGTAAACTCTCTTGGTAAAATGTCTTGATAATGAATAAAAAGGTTCCTACACAAAATCTTTTATTCTTAATAGATAAGACATGCAAAAATCACCAAAGATCTCAATCAGATCAGGGTGGAAGGTTTTAGCCGTGATGGTAATGTTTGGATATACGATGAGTTCGCTGATGACTTATGAAGTTGCTGCAGCTCAGCTTGTTTTCCCACAGGCCTCACAAACTCCTAGTTTTCAACAAGAGATCGAAACTAATGTCGCTGGAATGGCACAATGAGTTTGGGAGTATTTGGTATCATTTATGCAAAAGGGAATGCCTGAAGCAAAGCCTGCTTTGCAAAATTCTGCATCTATTTTGCCTCAGAATGAACAAGTACAAAAATCTGATCAACAGTCAGTAGCCCCACTTGTGTACAATATTTTATCGACATCTGAAAGTCAGTCTTTACCTACTTTTTCTGATATTGCTCAGGATCCAAATAGGGAAAGCATCGAAATCTTGGCGAGTATTGGTTTGCTAAAAGGAGGGAACGGAGGAAAATTTTATCCTCATAATTATGTTCGTTGTGCTGATTTTATTAGAGTTTTGCTGGATTTATACAGATATAAACTTGGATATCGCAGCGATGATCAAAATGGATATGTCAATATCTCTTATTTTGTAACGAACATTCAAGATTCTCTTTTATTGAAAAAGCTTAATACCGCACATGCACTAGGATTGCTTGAATGATTGGGTGAAATATGACTTGAAAAGCCAATTTCTCCTAAACAAGCATTGCAGATCATTAACAATACCCTCAATCTCAGTCCAGCCTTTGGATCAAAAGAGATCAAAAATCAGATTTCTTTTTCTGGTGAAACTTTAACCAAGTCCCAGATGGCTCAAATGTTGGTAGCAATTTTCCAATTGGAAAAAAGTATCGTTAATAAGATCTTTAACGATATTGGTAATCACAGGCATCAGGACTCTATTATGCGTCTTGCTCAGCTCGGGGTAGTAGCTGGTAAAAACGGTAATTTCTATCCAGATGCAATGGCCCTTCGTGAAGATGGAATCATTATGATTGCCAATAGTTTAGCTGTTTCTCAGTCTAAATGACTCGTTGTCAAAAATTTTACTCATTTATCTTCAATTAATGATACAACCTATTTTGCGCCCTATGCTCCCCATTTGGAATATTTGCTTGCAAATGAGATTTGAGATTTTCTACTTCGTCCTCAATCTACAGGATATGTGTTTGTACCTCATGCTATGCTTACTAAGTGAGAAGCTTATACTCTCATTTCCCAAGCTGCTAGAGTTAAGTTACTCAACCTGGATGCTGGAGTCACCTCCCAACCGATTACTAGAGGAGAGTTAGCAGATCTGCTTGTACAGGCATTTTGATTTATGTCTACAAAACAGTCAGAAACTACTATCCCAACTCCTGTCCCCGTAATTTCGGGAACTAATAATCAATATGTAGCACTCAGAGAAGAGAAAAAGTGAGTTTTGATTTCACTTATCAAAGATATCTTGGATACTATCTAGTTTGTAGAAGTATTCTTTGATATAACTCGCTTAGACTCTAGAAAAAATAAAAAAAGTCTGAATTTTTCATTTGAACGAGATCAAGATTCAGATTTCAAAACTTTTTTGCCTGATTAGTAAGATAGGCTCTTTAATCTCTTATTATTAAAAAAGATGAACAATAAATACGAATGCACTCCAGTAAAAAACTATGTTCTTGTAGCAGATGGATTGGAGAAAGATGAAGCTAGAAAAGTGAATGCATCTAACTCTAAAATGAGAAAAAATCTTCAAATGAAAGGCTGGTTAGAAGGTCAGGAAGCTGAATTTGATAGTCTGATTTGAGATACTCAAGAGAGTTTGAGAGAGACTTTTGATAGTACCAATAGATTGGATACCAGAATGAAATCTCATAAACTCCATATTAAGAGTGGTGTTTCACAGGTATTTTCAATGGCGGCTTAAACCGAAACTCTATTTGAGAGAAAAAGAATCCTTCAGTATATGCTGAGGGATTTTTTTGTGTTGATTTAAATCAATAAAAAAGCTCTCTAGGTATTCCCTAGGGAGCTCTTTTTTATAAAGGAATTTCGCAAGTTTGAAGTTGAAAAGTTCAGATAGTTTCTTTTTCTTGATAGCTACTTCTGTTTGGATCTCGTAGTTGTCCATTGATGTATCTTCTAACGATAAGCTTATTTTTTTTAAATTCTCAAGGAGTTCGTGGTCATTGTTTGATAAATAGTAGAGATGGAGAAAAGTAATTAAAATCTCCTATTGAATATTGTTTATCGTCAAGAATAACTGTCTTTGCATTATTTTCAGGATTTGGATAATTAAACAAAAAATAATGATCTCATTTTTCCCCATAAGTTTTGGGGATTAATTTCTTACAAATAATTTTTTCTTTACAGCCATAATGATTTTGATTATTGTCTGGCATAATGCTATTTAATTCAGAGGTATATTCAACCAAATCCTTTTCTTGAATTTTATATTTTGATAAAAATTGTAAGAATGCAGATTTGTTAGTATCTTTGCTACCAGATGGAGTATCATAAACATCTATTTTATTGTAAAATTTTTCTTGGTATTCACAAATTGTATCTTCGTCATAAGTCTTTGGATCTTGCTGAGTGATAAAATTTTTCCAAATTTTTATTTTCATAAAAAGTGTTTCGCTTGATCATAAGTTTTTATTATAAACAATATGCCCAGTCTCATAAGTACAATTCTCTACTACATCATCGATCTTGATGATTTCCTCAGGTTTTATTGGCTTAAGATCGAGAGGTTCGCAGTTTGGGATGTTGGGATTATCATTTCGCAAGGGCTTTGACATAAGGTCTCCAGAGACGAGAGGAGAAGCAGATTTTGTAGCCTCGATATTGGTGGGATGAGACTGAGTACACGCCTGCACAAGAGGGAGAAACAAAAGGAAAAATCAGATTTTTTTCATTTTTTTTACACTTTTGTGGTGGGTAAAGTACTGTGATATTATCAATATTACTGGTTTTTTCAAGGAATTTGTATTTGGTAAAAAAAGTGATTTTTGCTAGAAATTGGAGGGAAAATCTGTATATTTAATTAGGTTTTTTATTTTTTATATCAAGATAATGGGAAGATGGCATAGTATTGCAGCAAAAAAAGCCTCATGAGATGCTGCAAAATCAAGAATTTATAGTATTATTGGTAAAAAGATTCAAATTGCTGCAAAAAACGGTGCAGATCCAAAGATGAATCCAAGTTTGGAAATGGTTTTGGAAAAAGCAAGGTATCATGGATTGCCAAAAGATGTAATTGAAAGAGCAATTCTCAAGGGGTCTGGACAGCTCGAAGGAGAAGAAATGAAAGAAGTAGTCTATGAAGGATATGGGCCAAATGGTTCTGCACTTTTGATCAAAACAATTACTTCTAATACGAATAGAACTTCACAAACGGTAAGAACTGCACTACAAAAGGCGGGAGGATCTATGGCTGAAATTGGTGCAGTTGCTTGGCAGTTTAAAGAGCAGGGAGTGATTGTTATAGATGGAATATTGGAAATTGTTGAGGATAAAGGAAGGCAGCTTGAAAAAATTACTCCTTTCAATCCAGAGGAATTGGAACTTCAGTTGATGGAATTGGCAATTGAAGATTTGAGTATTGAAGATGGTGTAGCTGAGGTAACAACTAGTAAGTCTGATTTTATTACTGTGAGAAGTCAGATTTCAGAACTTTGATACCATATTGCAGAAGCAGATATTCACTACATTGCGGATAATCACGTAAGTTTGTCTGGAGAGGATTTGGAAATTTTTGAGAAGATTGTGGATGCGATCAATGAAGATGAAGATGTCGATCATTTGTATCACAATGTAGCATTGTAGTTTTAAACTATAAATTTCAAAAAAAAGAAGTCTGATTTATGGCTTCTTTTGAGTGTTTTATTTGATTATTGTCTAGGTTTTGGCGAGAAGAAAAGCAAGAAGATCTGCAAGTAGAGGATTTAGCCTCAATAAAAATCATATTTGAGGGGCAATGATTGTACTCGGAGTACTGTACTTTTTTTCTAGAGTGATGGCAGAAGGCTCTCCAGTATTTAATTTCTTTACCAAATATAGTGGAATTGCCTTTGGGGAAATCTGACTTTTATTCTTTTTTGCTCTGGCAATTTTAATGGGGATTTTGGTACTTGTTAAGGGGCATTTGGCGAAGTTTTTGATTAAATATTACTGACTTTTGTTAATGCTTATTTCTGCAGAGTTGAATATCCGTTTTTGGAGTGTTCAAGAAGCCATCAATTATCCAGCAAATGGGGGATATTTTTCTTGGCCATTGCTTTGGCTCTTAGAAAGAGGACTCAAAAATGAGACAGGAAGCTATATCCTAGCAATAAAGTGGATTGTAGGAGTTTTACTTGTAGGAGCGATCTTATATTTGCTTTATGTACTCAATGTTCGTCTTCCAAAGTTGCCAAGAATTACTATTGAGCAGTCAGAAAAACCAGCAAAGAAAGAAGAAAAGTCTGACTTAAAGGAGAATGCTAGACCTACGATTACGATTTCTCGTCCAGATATTTCTACAGATTCAATTATGGAGAAGGTTTCTCAGGCTACAGGGAAAATTGTAGAAAAGACAAAAACGGGATCTGGAGCGTCAGGATCTTTATTTAAAGATATGTTTAAGGCTAAAGTAGAACAGAAAATTGAAGAAAAAAAGCCAAAACCAGTCATTCAATATTCAGGCGATAAACCGACTTTTCAATATTCTGCATTGGAATCAAATCTGGGAAAAGATACGAGAATTGATGAAGAATTTTTGGTAGAAAAGGCAAAAGATTTACAAATTAAGTTGGCAGAATTTTGAGTGCCTATTACTATTGAGGGATTTGATATTTGACCGTCTATTGTGCAGATTAAGATTAAGCCAGAAGAGTGAATCAAGATTTCAGCTATTGAAAATTTGCAAAATGATATCAAACTTGCTTTGAAGTCTAAGTCATTAAGCATCCTTGCTCCGATTGAGGGAACGGATATGATCGGTATCCAGATCCCAAATCCTCAGCCAAATATGGTAAGGCTTTGAGATATCCTTTCGACTCAGGAATTTGGAGAAAAGATGAAAAAAAATCAGACTTCACTTTCTTTGTGAAAAGGAATTGATGGAAAGGTGCAGATTAGACCATTGGAAACAATGCCTCATTTGTTGATTGCAGGTGCGACAGGAAGTGGAAAGTCTGTTGGAGTAAATGATTTTATTCTTTCATTGATGTTTCAGAATACACCAGCAGAACTTAAGTTTTTGATGGTTGATCCTAAACAGGTTGAACTAGAGATGTATTCAGGTTTGCCTTATCTTTTGGCGCCGATTGTATTTGAAAGTGGAAAGGCAATCAAGCTTTTGCAGTGGGCAGTAGAAGAGATGGAAAGAAGATATACTATTTTGAAAGAGGAAAGAGTAAAAAATCTCGATGAATATAATGAGAAAATGCTCGCTGAATCTAAAGAAAAAATGTATCGTATCGTAATTATCATTGATGAAATGGCGGATATGATGATTTCGAGTGCTGCCAATAAAAAGGAAGTTGAAAACTGTATTAACCGTCTTGCAGCGAAGGCAAGAGCGATTGGAATTCATTTGATCTTGGCTACTCAGAGACCTTCAGTAAATGTTATTACGGGTATGATTAAGGCGAATATTCCAACGAGAATTGCTTTTGGAGTGGTAAGTGAGATTGATAGTAGAACGATTTTGGGTCGTAAAGGAGCAGAAGATCTCGTAGGAAAGGGAGATATGCTCTATATGGATCCAAGTACAAAATTCCCAATCAGAATTCAGGCTCCTTTTGTTTCTACAGAGGAGATCGAAAGAGTAGTGGGACAGCTTAAGAATAAATATATGCAAAATCTGACTGAAGAGGATATTTATCATCCAGAGATTGTAGCTGCATTGGAGGCGAAAGTTGAATCAAGTAAGTGAGGTTTCTCTGTAGGTGAATGAGGTTCCGATGATGAGTTGATCAATCAAGCGATTGTGGTGATTTCAGAGACGAGAAAGGCCTCTGCAACGATGCTTCAGAGAAAGCTTAATATTGGTTTTGGAAGAGCAGCGAGAATTATGGATGCTCTTGAAGAAAGATGAGTTGTTTGACCTCAGGACTGAGCAAAACCAAGAGAAATTTTCCTTTAAGATTTAATCTTGAATTATGATCATGGTAAAAAATCTAAAAACCAAAATCCAGGAGTTCGCAAGAGGAAAGTATTCAGCTTTTTGAGCCTTATTTGATGCAGTGAAAAAGCCAGTTTGGGACTATTTTTGGAAAAAAACGCAAGGAAATCAGAACTTAACTAAAATTTTGTATATGTTGACGATGAATAACTTGCTCAATTATTGGACTCAAGAATGAAACTTAAAGTCTTATGATGAATCTGATTTTTTTAAGCTTGTAGAGATGCAGACTGAAGCTGTTTGGTGACAGTTTGATACCGTAGTTGATCATGAAACCCTTAATGATCAGCTTAAGCTTAATCTAGAAGCAGAGTTGAAGAATAAAAAGGCTCACGATTCGAGGTTTTTTGCTTATTATGTGCATCATTTTAAGTATTATTTGTTTGGAGCGTGTGTGGTTTGAGGAATTGGGATTTTTGCATTTCTTCTTGGTTTTTTGACTATCAATAAGATTCCAAGATTTTTCTCCAATCCGAAGATTTTTTCAATGACAGGAGATCAGGCTTTTTGAACTTTTTCTTGAACAAATGATCCAAGTACAATCAGAGAGGAAAATCATCTATTGTGAACAGGGGATTTTGGGGAATACTTTCTCATTAAAAAGGAGAACTTCCCAACGTTGCCAAAAACTATATCTGTTGCCAAGAGAGTTGATCAGTCTATTGAATCTTTGTCAACACTTATGAAGATTCTTGATCTTCCTGCATTAAGACGAGATAAATTTTCTGAAAAAAAGCTTAAAAGTCTGACTTTTGGATCTTGATCGATGCAAGTCGTACTTGATCTAGATTTTAGAAAACTATCGATGAGTTATAAGAATGGAACTCGTTTATCAGCAAAAGATAACTTTGCTACTTCTGAAAAAGCAATAAAAAAGAATATTAAAAATCAACTTCAGAATTTAGGATTATCTTTTGATCATTATGGACAGATTAATATTGATACTCCGATAACTTGAGAGGTTGTATCTGCATTTATTCCTAGGATTTTTAATGAAAAGTTGATCTATGATGAGCAAGGAAAGATGTTAGGAGTCCAGATTCAATATTATCTTAGATCGGAGCAGATACTATCAATTGATAACTATAGTTTTGAGTCTTGGGAGGTGAGTAAATATCCTGTAGTAGGTATTGAGACGTTATTCCAAAATGCTTCAAAAATCTGACTTTACGAGAATGATATAGCTTCTCATATGCAAAATTTAAATAGAGGAGAGGTGGTCTATCAAGAAAAGGGAGGATTTTTAATCCCTATGGTGAGGTGGAATATCAGTGGGAAGCAGTTTTTTCTCTCTTTAATTGAAGGCAATTAGGTTATAACTATTTATAAATAAAAAAATACTCTGCGGTTCAAGTCAGAGTATTTTCTTTTTTTAGTTGAGTTCTTGAAGATATTTCTCAGCTTCGAGAGCTGCCATACATCCACTTCCTGCAGAGGTAATAGCTTGCCTGTATTTTTTATCTTGTACATCTCCAGCAGCGAATACTCAAGCAACACTTGTTTGAGTAGTTCCAGGTTGAGTTTTGATGTATCCAGCTTCGTCAAGTTCAAGTTGTCCATTGAGGAATGAAGTATTTGGTTGATGTCCGATAGCATAGAAAAGACCAGAACATTCAATCAGGCTTTTTTCTCCTGTTTTATTATTGATTACTGATACTCCAGTTAGGAATTTGTCTCCAATAGCTTCTTCTGCCTCAGTATTTCGCATAAAGGTGATTTTTGGATTATTGAGAGCTCTTTCTTGCATAGCTTTTGAAGCTCTAAGTGCATCTCTTCTTACCAGAACTACTACTTCACTGGCAAAGTGGGTGAGGTGAATCGCTTCTTCCATAGCTGCATCTCCTCCTCAGATTACTACGATTTTTTTATTTCTAAAGATTGGGAGTCCTCCATCACAAATTGCACAAGCAGAGATTCCTTTTTGCCAAAATTCGGCTTCACCTTTGATTCCCATTCTCTTGGCTGTTGCTCCTGTTGCGATGATGAGTGTGTCTGCAGTATAGGTTTCATTTCCGACATTCACTTTGAACGGTTTACTACTCAAGTCTACTGAATCTACAGTAAGTGTCTGGATTTGTGTTCCAGAATTGAGTGATTGTTGTCTCATGTGCATCATGAGTTCAGAACCATCAATTCCTGTTGGGAATCCAGGGAAATTTTCAATTACGGTTGTAGTTGTGAGTTGTCCTCCAGCGGCGATTCCTCCTGCCATAAATCCTTCAAACATTAGTGGTTCTAATAGGGCTTTCCCTGCATAAATAGCTGCAGTATGTCCTGCAGGTCCAGAACCTACAATAATTACTTTTTTATGTGTCATATTTATCTAGGTATATATAAAACAATTTTAGTATAGTTATCCTGTTTTCTTTTACAAGATTTTTTTGGAATAAAATCTATGACTGAAGAATAAACAGACAATAATTCAGATTTTATATTTTTTAAAAAAAGAGACTCAAGCGGAGGTCTCTATTTATTGTGCTGCTCAAAATGTTCTAATATTTTGTTTACCACCTCTTCAGGTGTCAGATAAGAGGTATCAATAATGCAGTCGTAATGTGAGGTATCTCGAAGATCTATATTGTAGAGCTTAAGATATCTGGCTTGATCATTATGATTTCTTGCTCTAGTGATTTCAAGTGCATGTTGGTGGTTACTGAAGGTATCTGTTGTTCTGTTATCTCCTAAGATTCTCTGCGAAGCCACTTCATCTTCGATATCAAGGAAAACTTTGAATGCATGAGGCTGACAAAGGAATCATAATCTACTTTCGAGAATTACTTTACTCTCTAGTGGGAGATTTTTTTGATATTCTTCGTATTTGAGGTCAAATTCGTGCTGATTTTCAGGTTTTTCTCCTAATGCATTAAATTCTGAGATCGAAAGTCCCATTTCTTCAGCAAGCTGTCTTTTGAGAGAGCCAATTGAGATAATGGTATATCCTAGTTTTTCGGCAAGTAATTTGGAAACGGTTCCTTTTCCACTTCAGGCTTTTCATCCAAGAGTAATGATCATGATTGGTGTAATAGAGAATAAAAATCTGATATTGAAGTTTTTATTGTAGGTATTATAGAGGAGTTTGATTTTATTGTTGTTTTTCTAAGAGCTCAAATCGTCTACTTTCTTTTTGTTCGATTTGTTTGATGATGTTTCCGAGATGCTCGGACAGTAATGCAATTTCATCATAAGGGAGATCTTTATTGTCAAAAATGCGGTTGATTTGCTCTTTTTCTTCTTCGAGAAGTTCGAGATCTTTGATAAGTTTTTCAAGTTCTCTTTCTTCTTGATAGGAGAGTTTTTTTGGTTTTTCTATTAAGCTATGAGAAGCCTGATCTAGATTGTGCTCTTGAATAGATTCAGGTTTTTTTTCTGTTTTTTTGGTATCTTGATCGTTTTTCCATTCTGAATAGGTTCCTCGGAAGTCGTTGATCACTCCTTCTCATTCAAAGACGAAGAGATGATCTACCAAACGATCCATAAATGAGCGATCATGAGAAACAATAAGCAGACAACCTTTAAATTGTAGTAGGAAATCTTCAAGGACTCTTAAGGTGAGGAGATCAAGGTCGTTTGTAGGTTCATCTAGGACGAGAAAGTTTGGATTTTTCATCAGAACGGTAAGGAGGTAGAGTCTCCTTTTTTCTCATCAAGAGAGACTATTTGCAAAGGTGAATTGCTGCTGCATCGGGAAAAGAAATTTTTCGAGGAGATGTGATGCTGAGAGTTTTTCTCCGTTTCCTAAGATGAGGTATTCGCTGATGTCTTTAATGATATCAATAACTCTTTTATTTTCTGGAAAAGAGATTTGAGTTTGCTGATAGTATCCAAAAACTACGGTTTTTCCGGTTTCAATAACTCCTTTGTCGTTTGGTTCGAGTCCTAGGAGCATATTGATAAAAGTCGATTTCCCAGCTCAATTTTTTCAGATGATTCCTATTCTTTCACCGTGTTTAAAATCGTAGGTGAAGTGATTAACGATGGATTTTGATCAGAATTGTTTTTGTAGATTTTTGACTTTTAGGATTTTAGTTCCGAGTCTTCTTTCTTGAAGAGGAATATCGAGACTTCAAGCTTCAGATCTTATAAGATCTTTACGAGAATCGTAGGTTGCTTCGAGTTTATAAAATTCCTTTTCTCTATAGTGTTGTTTGGTAGCTCTGGCTCTCGGTGCTTTACGGATTCGGGCGAGTTCTCTTTTGAGGAGCTGTCTCATCTTTTCCATTTCTATACCTTCGTTTTCTTTTCTTTCAGCTTGTTTTTCAAGGAAATAAGAATAATTTCCGGGATATTGATAGAGTTTTCCACGGTCAAGCTCTCGAATATGGTTGCAGACTGATTCAAGAAAATATCTATCATGGGTAATCATAAAAAGAGTTGAAGTCTGAGTTTTGAGGAAGTTTTCAAGCCACTCAATCATTTGGAGATCGAGGTGATTGGTTGGTTCGTCAAGGACTAGCATCTCTGGTTCGTCGATAAGAATTTTTGCAAGTTGAACTCTTTTGAGTTCTCATCAGGAAAGGGTGCTGAGTTTCTGACTGAGCAATCAGTTGAGATTAAGACGAGAGATAATTGTTTGTACCTTGGATTCATAATCTCGAGCTTGGAGTGATTCGAGTTGAATAAGAAGATCGTTCATCTGATCAGGAGAGAGAGACTGGGGATTCTCGAGGGATGCTTCATATTGTTTTATTAGCTGTCCTCTGTTATCTCCTTGACTAAAGAGGTAGTCTAGAACAGATAGTTCAAGGTCTCAGTGAAAATCCTGTGATAAATATCAGATTTTTAGTCCTTTTCTTCGTTCAACGGTTCCATCGGTTTTGTCAAGTTGATTCATAATAAGCTTAAGTAGAGTAGTCTTCCCACCTCCATTTTTTGCTACAAGAGCGACCTTTTGTCCTTTATCAAGGGAAAAAGAAAGATCATCAATGATTGGGCGCGCGGTATAGCTTTTTGTGAGGTTTTGGACTCTGAGGTATCGCATTCAAAAAGTAAACGAGCTAAAAAATCTGATTTCAAATTTTGTTATTTTTTATTTTATGGCTTTATATGCTTGATGCCAGTAGGTAAGAAAGAAGGCTTCTGCAATACAGTTGATGTAGGCAAGAAAAAGAAGTAGGAGTATTGCAACAGTTCGGATAATGTTTTCTACGATAGGATTTGAAATAGCATCAAATCGTACTGCGATACTAATCATTAAAACAGGGATTCCTACAATAAGAGCTCAGATAATCAAAAATCTTAATAGTAAAAGCACCTCTATGACCATAAGTTTTAGGGAAAGTCCAAGATTTGAGATAGCAAGGACGGTGCTTTTTTTTATCGCATCAAAGACAGCTCCTCATTCTGTTGCGATAATGATTCTAGCATAGGATCGGCAAACACTTGAGAAAACTACTATAAGCCCTCGTATCCCAATTACCATATCTACAAAAATATTATCGTAAACATCCATTAGGTAAAGTCTTAGCACTGCTGTAAGAAAAGTAAACATTCCAAATGGCGTAGAAAGTCCACTATATTCAAGCATTGGAAAAAATTTCCCAGATCCTTTGATAAAAGATTTAAAGGTTGATTGTTCAGGATTTTCTAGGGCTGAAACGATTGAGGCATCTCCAATAGGGTGGAGCCATAAATATCCAACAATTACAATTGCGATAAGGATTATCGTCATCATAAGCCCTTGATTATTGAGTTTGTCGAGAATATAGATAAAAGCATCAGAAAGCTGAATTCCACTCTCGTATTTATAGATGAGAAAGGTATTGAAATAATAGACGATAAAGTACATTCTCACGATAGAGAAAAAGACCAATGTCATTAGTGCAAGTCTAATGATTTTTGGATTTTGGAAGAGGATATTTACAGAGTTTCTCAAAATCGTTTTGAACATTGTTCTTTTGGATGAGATAAAGTGCTTATTCTTGGGTGAGTCCTTTTGCAACTTTCTTTATAGGATGATAGATGAGCGCAAGGAGTAAAGCGTTAACTATACTAGCAATGATCAAGAAGTCTCAATGTAATTTTGCAAAGATACCTGAGAAGTTTAGGTAAGGTGAGAGCATCTTTTGTAAGAGGATTCAGAATATCCCACTAATCAATAATCAGAAGAAAAGTCTGATGAGGAGGGGGATACTGATTTTTGGAGTCAGATTTTTTATTTTTCCTATTAAGATTGCACCTCCCGTAAAGAATGCTTCGATGAAAAGCTGGGTAATTACTCCTCCAAAAAGTCAATAGCGAGGGATTAAAAAGATTCAGATGATACATCAGATAAGCACTCCGATTCCATTGATGCTAAAGAGTTTATTTTGCTGATCAAGTGCAACAAAGGTGTAATTGTAAACTTGTTTGATAAAGCTCATAAAAAGAACGATTCCCAAGAATGGTAAGACTTGATCAGATCATCGGTGAGAAGTATCAGACCATACTCCTAAGAATTCCTTTGAGGAAACAATTGGAATGATATCAGATGCAAAGAGTCAAAAATTCATTGCAATCCAAAGACCGAGGAATCCCACCAAGAGCATCAGATTTCCAAGACTTTTTTTCTTGTTTTCTATTGAATATTTTGGGATTTTGTGCAGTAGGCTATTTCCCAGGGATGATGGGATAATGAGCAAGATCTCTATTAAACTGAGTGCTAAAGCCCAAATTCCAGCATATTTAAATCCCTCAGAAGTTGGGAAAAACCATCCCAAGAACATCAATACCAAGAGGGTATGAAAGCTACTGAAGAAGTAGGAGAATCCGTATTTTCGATTGTTTTTGAGGAGATTTTTGATAAAGGAGAAATCAAATCTGATTTTGAGAGGAAGGAGATCCTTTGTACGAAGGTGCATTTCCACATTTTGTCCTAGAGAACTTGCAACAACAGAGAAAATAACAAGAGCAAATGCTGCAACCATTGCTACTGTTGGAGCCTGATTAGTTGTGAAGTCTACTTCTGAGAAAAAGTAATAAACCACTGGTAAAAGTACAACTAACTGTGAAAGTCTTGCGATAATCAACGATCGAGTCAGTCTTTTCATCTTTCGAAAAATTTGGAGTGGGAGCTGTTGGATTCCTGCATACATGTTACTTGCCGAATAACACATCGCAAATGGTAGTCCTCGTATGATGAATGGATTGCTTGTATATGCTGGGATCAGGTATGCAACGATAATTGCTAGAGTATAGATTACTCCTATTAAGAAAATTCTTGTTCCAACAAATTTACCATATTCTACTCCTAAAGGAGAATTAGCTGAAAAATCAGATTTTTGATCTTGGTTTTCTTCTGATTCGGCTTTTATTGTTCCGAGTCTTTTTACCGCGAGTACATAAATTCAGAAGTCAACTAAAGCTGTCCACCATGCAAAAAATCTAAAAATTGTCCCATAATCTCCGTATCTGAGTGGTCCAAGGTAGGAAGCGATAATTTTTGTTATTACAAAGCCAAAGAGTGCACTGATAATTCTCCCAAATAGTTGCCAGAGAGCATCTTTGATCACGAGTTTATGAGCTGACATTTTTTGATATTTTTGTGTCTAAAACAATCTTTTTGAGTATAGTTATTTGCCTTAAAAAGAAAAGGAAAAGATCAATAAAATGAAAAAAAAGAGAGGAGTTACTTTTCTCCAATCTCTTTTTTTAATGTTTTGATATTATTTTAATAAACTATTGATGATTTGAGCTTCGATTTCATCATTGATATATCTTTCAACTGGTCTTGCTCAGAATTGAGGATCATAGATTTTATCAATGATTTTTTCGATTTCAGTTTTTGTAAATTTTGGAAGTTTCACTTTTTCGTTTGTTTTTCGAGCAGCAAGGAATGTTTTGAGTTTCTGATTGAAAATATCGGTGAGATCTTTTTTTGTCAATGCTCTAAAGACGATTTTGTGATCAATTCTATTGGAAAGTTCAGGAGTAAGGTAGTTTTTGAGATCCTCAAGGACTCTTGTTTTGATGTCTTCATGAAGTTTGTTTTCCATATCTTGAGATGAACCAGTATCGAATCAGATTGAAGACTTTTTCTTACTAAATTCTTCTGTTCCAATATTGGAAGTCATGATGATAATCGTGTTTTTGAAATCAACTCGGCGACCTTTTGAGTCTTTGAGCTGTCCTTCATCAAGGATCTGAAGGAGAATATTGAGCACATCTGGAGAGGCTTTTTCAATCTCATCTAGGAGTACTACTGCATATGGCTTTCTTTTAACTGCTTCAGTTAGCCCTCCACCTTCATCGTATCCCACATATCCAGCAGGAGAACCAATGAGCTTAGATACAGAGAATTTTTCCATAAATTCAGACATATCAAATCTGATCATTGCACTTTCATCTCCAAAGTAGGTTTTTGCGATGAGTTTTGCAAGGTAAGTTTTACCGACTCCAGAAGGTCCAAGAAAAAGAAATGATCCGATAGGTTTGTTTTTTCTGATTACAGAAAGTCTACTTCTAATAAGGGTTTTTACAATACTATCTACGGCTTCATCTTGTCCGATAATTTGGTTTTTTAGGTCGCTATCGAGTCTTTTGAGCTTTGTGATCTCATCTTCATTCACGATATTTGTAGGAATTCAGGTCTTATCTGCTAAAACCTTTCCAATATCTTCAGGGGTAATTACTGATCTCAGGTTCATTGGGATATTTTTATTTGAGCGGATTTTTTGCAGTTCTTTTTTGAGTTCTTCTTCTTGAGATTTGAGTTCAGCAGCAGAAAAATAATCCTGATTCTCGATGGCATCCTCAATTTGTTTCTGGATTTTTTCTATTTTTTTCTCTTGTTTTTTGTAGCTATCATCGTTGTCGAGTTTTTGTTGCATGGTAGATTTACGAGCAGAAGCTTCATCGATGATATCGAGTGCTTTGTCTGGAAGTTGCTTATTGAGAATATATCTTTTACTGAGATGAATAGCAGCGTCAATTGCTTCTTCTGACAATGCAATTCCATGGAAGTCTTCGTAAATTTGTTTTAATCATAGAATAATTTGTTTTGTGGTTTCTAAAGATGGCTCTTCTACAACAATTTCTTGAAATCTTCTTTTGAGAGCGGCATCTTTTTCGATATATTTTTGATATTCATCAAAAGTAGTTGCTCCAATAAGTTTAATTTTTCATCTGGAGAGAAGTGGCTTTAGCATTTGTGCAGCATCATTTTGATCTTGCCCTCCAGCTCCGATGATGGTATGGAGCTCATCGATAAATAGGATGATATTATTGGTTGGATCAGTTGCTTCCTCGAGAATTGATTTCATTCTTGATTCAAATTCTCCTCTGTATTTTGTCCCAGCAACGAGAGTTCCCATGTCCAATAGAAAAACTCTTTTTCCAATCAGTTTTTCAGGTACTTTTCCCATGTTGATCCTTTGAACAAGGCCTTCTACGATTGCCGTTTTTCCAACTCCAGCCTCTCATATAAGAAGAGGGTTGTTTTTACTTTTCCTGAGAAGCGTATAGATTACTTGATCTATTTCTTTTTCTCTTCAGATAATGGGATCAAGATAGCCATCTTTGGCTTCTTTGGTAAGGTCTGTCCCAAAATATTCGATGGTAAGCTTTTTTTCTTCTTTCTTTTTCCCTTTGGGATCAGAAGTGGAAACAGAACTTTGATCAGATTTTTTATCTGATTCAGATTTTTCTACTATTTCGCTTTCCATAGAGCTGGAGGTTTGTGAGATTTTTTCTTCTAAGGAATTGAAAAGTGCATTGAGATCTTCGCTGGTTCAGATTTTGATTTGCATGTTTTCAAGTTGAGAATAATCTAAATTAAGTTGTTTAAGTATTTCGTCTAGAGTGTCAAGAAAGTTGATAAATCAAAGTTCCTTGATGATAGGGATTTGGTTGAGTTTATTTGTCGTATCAATGATTTTAGAATAGTTTGTTTTCTTTGTCTTTAAGAGTGCTTTTGTCTCACTAGAAAGGTAAGGAAGAACTCCTTTTAGAAGATATTGGAGATCGAGGTTTTTTGATGGATGATCAATATAGGGTTGTAGCAAGGTTTGGATTTCTTCTTGAAAATGGTAATGATCTGGCTCTATTTGATTTATGTGGATGAATTCATAATCTAAAGCCTTGTTCTCTAGTGTTTCAAGATGGGCATCAAGTTTTTTATTTTCATGGATGCCTATTAAAGCACGGAAACTATCTTCTAAATGATTTTCCATAAAGGTCATCATAATTCCGAGGAATACATCATCAGCTGTAATAATATTGTGATTTTCAAGTTTGGCAATACGAGCAGAGGCTAGTAATGCTAGTTTGCAGTAATTTTCAAACTTGGTAAAAGGATGTTTCATATTTTTTGTTGTTTTTTGGGGGTAAAATTTTGAGATCAGCTAGAAATGAGGTATTACTTTTTTAGTAGGGGGATTTTGGTAATTACTCTTCAAAAGCTGAGGTTATGATTCAGTTTGTAAGGGTTATGTTTATACGTCATGGAACATAATCTGCTGTGGTTTCGAGAGTTTCTCCGTCTTGTTCGATAATGCGAAGTGAGTTTCTTTTTTCTCTAGCGATAGTTTCTGCTTCTTCAAGTGTTTTTCATAGGTAGGGTGCTGAATTGTAGAATTTATTTTCTTCAACTTCTTCTCCAGATGGAAGTTTGCAGTTTAGGTATTCATCTCATTCTGGAAGAGAGGTACGAACCAAGCTTCCTCACTGCTCAATACAGTATGCAGATGCAGGATTGGTGGGGAGTGATGTTTCATCTGAAATTAAGCTATTGTCCCCAGTAGTTGATAGTTCGGGAGCTGTTTTTTCTTTACTTCAAAGTATTATTAGTAAGCTTGCTATTGCGCTTAGTAGGCAGATAATTGGTATAAGTTGTGTTTTTTTCATAGATTTTTCTTTGGATTTTAAAAGATTATCCTTAAACAAAAAGTATGATTTTAGTCTATTTTTCTGCCTATTGAATGCAAGGGAAAGAATAAAAAAAGAGAATCCTGACTTGAATCAGAGTTCTCTTTTTTTTAGTGTTTGTACTTTATTCAATAACCACTGACGTTACTACACCGCTGTTAACCATTGCGTTTACGCGACCTGGTCTAAGATCCATAGTTAATGCCTTAGCTTCTCCATCTTGTTCTGCGATACGGAATTCTACTCCGTTTTCTTTTGCTTTGGCTTCTGCATCTGCAAGAGAAAGTCCTACATATTCAGATTCTCTATAGAGACTCCATTCTTCTCTTTCTTCTCCATTTGCAAGCTTGCAAACTCCAAATTCAGCGCCATCTTTATCTTTTCTGATTTCACTGGTTCCTCCTTGAGAAATGCAGTATTCGCTTGCTGGATTTGTGATTTGTGTTGTGTCTGTATTTTGAACAAGAGTGTCTTCTCCAGAGAGAATTTCGTTGTTAGTTTGTAGCCCACATCCTGTTAGAGCTGCAGCTCCAATCAAAAGTGTAGAGAGTACGAGTGTTTTTTTCATAATATCAAACAATAAAGAATAAAAACATGCTTAGTATATCTTTTTAAATTTTTAATACAAGGGGAAAATGAGATGAGTAATTCTGTATAAATAAGGTCAATGTTTTTTGTCTTGTTTTCTGGGGAGGAATCATTAGACTGGAAGTCAGATTTATTTTCTTTTTTTGTTATGCCAGAAAGCTTACTTTCTACCTATTTGCAGTCTGATGTTGATATTTTGAGGGGGCAAAAAGCTCCGGCTTTTTTGGAGCATTTGCTTGGGAAAATTAGAGAGCATATCAATAAAAATGGGAAAATTCTCCTGGTAACTTTGACTAAAAAATCCTCTGAAGAAGTAACCAATTTTCTTGTGGCTCAGGGGTTCAAGGCTTTTTATCTTCATAGTGAGATAGCAACGATTGATCGTTGGGAAATTATCAATAAGCTTAGAACTGGAGAAATTGATATTATTGTGGGAGTAAATTTGCTTAGAGAGGGGATCGATCTGCCTGAGGTGACTTTGATATGAGTATTGGATGCAGACAAAGAGGGGTTTTTGAGATCAACGACTTCTCTTATTCAGATTATTGGGCGTGCTGCGAGAAATCCTAATAGTGAAGTGATATTATATGCTGATGCTTTTACCGAGTCAATGATCAAATCTTTGCGAGAGACCTATCGTCGTCGTGATATTCAGCAAAAGTTTAATCAAGAACATGGTATTACGCCCTCGGTTGCACTATCCAATATCAAAAATCTTGAGAGTGTAAAAACAGATTTAAATCTGAATCAGGATTTTGGTTCTTTATCAAGATGAAAGGTAAAAAAACTCAAGAAAGCTACCAAAGCTGAAAGAGAAATTATACTCAAGGATCTTAAAATTCAGCTGGATAATGCCATCAAGGCTTGGGAATTCGAAAAAGCAGCTATTATTCGTGATCAGATCAAGGAAGTTAGTGGTGAGTAATCTTTTGATCCATTAGAAATAAAAAAAGTCTTGACATTTACAATAAAATGTATATAAAAATCCTGTAATATAAAAATATTAAATATAAATAGTTATGGAATCACAGTCTTTGACCTCGCTAATAAAGGAGGGGATCGAAATGGGTAAAATCATGGGGATGTCTCCATTAGAGTCTTTTATCTTCTATCGAACGTTTTTCGAAGGCAGAGAGGACGCTTCAAAGTTGTCTGACTTGTTAATATCTCAGACCTTTTTCTGCTCTATGGTACAAGACTTTAACTTTTATGCGACAGTTTGCTCACCCAGTCTGTTTCAACGTATGTACCAACAAGCTTTTGAAAAACTGCTGGGTAGAATAGCTTACTATCTAAAGGTCTGTACGTCTGCTAATGACGTAACAAGAGGTAACTTTGCTGATCTCGTTCAGTGTGGGAATGCTGCTCAGCTCAAGCCTGAAATCTATGATCTGTTGGTTAAGCTTCAGAATCAAGTCGAAGGTTTACAGAATCTTAACCCTTCTCTAGAACAGGTTTTCAGCATCAAGGAAACTCTCAAGCGGATTGTAGATCTTGCTGGAACGTATGATGCGCAAGCATCATCTAACTAAGACTAGGGTCTCAGGGAAATCCCTGAGGCCCTTATCTCATTATGGCAGATTTTGAATACAGGCATGAAATTGTATAGTGTATGAGAAAACTAAAAAAGTCTTGACATCTTATGTCAAATAAATATATTCTAGGTTCTAACTATGTGTTAGGCGAGTATGTTCTCACTAGAGATTTACAATTTTGTGTTGGGTTGTAATGAGAAGTTAGTTTCCTCTAGTGAGGGTAAGGGGATTAGTCAGGTTATTTACCAGGCTAGTCCCCTTTTCTCTATTTGTAAAAAAATTGTAAAAAAAGAAAACCTGATTTGAGATATCGGTTTTCTTCATGTTAAGGGGGGGTATTATTTTTTCTTTAATTCTTCGATAAAGGCAAGAATAGTATACATTTTGGATTCTTCATCTTTTCTTCTTGTTAGAAATCCAATCCAAATATGGGTTTTCCCATCTTGGTAGGTAAAACTCATTTTATATCTTTTCCCGATGTAGGTTTTGTAGTTTCCTACTTGTGAAGCTGCTCTTAGAGGGAGATAATTATTGAGAAATTTTTGAATTTCCTTAACGGTCTCGTCAAATGGCAGAGTGAACTCTGTATTGGAATAGGGAATTATGATAGATTCTTTTGTATAATTATCGTGAGAGAGGTTTAGTTTATTGATAGGATTTAATCGGAGCTGATTGTTGGGGATATGGTAATATTGGTCTTTACTTTCTCCGTATTCGTTTTTCCCAGCAATTCAGATATAAAAAGCGCTAATGTCAAGGATCTCTCCCTGATAATCTTGTCCATCTATGCGGACTTTGATATGATCTCCAACTTGATATTTTTTTGTTAAAACAAAATACATCAAAAAAGCTACGACAAAAGTCTGAAAAGTCAAAATTACAGCACCGACTCATACTGCCAGAACGCTTCCAATGACTTGTACTTTTGTGAGAATATAGATTAGAATAAGTGCAAGTATGATTAAGATTCCAATTGAATTGATGCTATGTACTTTTTTGAAGTATTTGATATAAAAATGTTGGTTTTCCGTATTGACTTTATTTTCGTAGGGGAGGATATATTTCTTTTTGAATTTTCTTTTGATTGAGCTTGCAATGATTGATCGAATGAGAATGAGTCCAATGATGATAAACAATAGAGGTTGTTCGTGTACAAAGGTTGCCATACTATCTCGTGTATATTGAAGGGAATTTGTGATACTGTTTCGCATAGAAAATTGTATAGAGATAAAAAACTGATTCTTTTGATGGGTGATCTTATACAATTAAAGTTAAAAATCAATTTCTTTTGACAAAAAATACTCGCCTTAGTATAATCATAGAGGATAATAATTCATATCTTTGAATAAGTGTTTTTTTTATTTTTTGGTTTGTTAGATGTTAGAGGAGAGCGTATCATTACAACATCATTTGGAAAAACTAGCACAACAAACAGGGGGTAAAGTTTACCTTCAGGTTTTTTGAAAGAAGGAAGAAATGAAAACCTTATTTTCAGATATGAGGTGAGAGGCAGAGTTTTTGGTATGCATTAGTGCTGAGGAGATTTTATCTGCACAATATGATTTGATCGGACAAATAAAGTCTGATTTTGCTCTTTTTTCAGAGTGGTGATGTGCTAAAATTCATCTTGTTATTACGGGGATTGATGTAAATAAGAGATATGACCATATTTTTAGGTTTGAAGGAAAGCTTTTGAGAGCGGGGATTAGGGTTTGGGAACACTATGCGACTAGGCTTTCTACCAAAAATCTTCATATGCTTTTCTCGGAAAATGGAATTGGAAATAATGATCATATCCCTGTTGGTAAAAAATTTGCATTTGTAATGGACTATGTTGAGGGAGGAGCAAGTTTTGGTTGCTGTGTTTCGCAGCTTTTTTGTGATGGAGAGCTGGGAATCGACTCAAGCTTTGCTGTGTTAGATTTGGAAGAAAATCGTGTAAATGAGTCAGATTTTTGAGATTTTTTGCTCAATGAGTATCGCACGTTTTCTCGTATGAGGAAATATTTATGATCAGCAAATAACCCTATTCATAACTATTCTTCTGCGCAAGATATGATGCTGTGCTAACTTTTTATGAGCGAATATATCATAGATTTTCTAAAATGTGAGATCTAAAAATTAGAGGAAAATTTGATTTTAGTGTTGTTTTTGTTGCATAGATGCATATATCTAGGTCGTAAAACAAAAAGAAAACAAAAAAATCAGATTTCTTTTGGTATGGGTGATATCAAGATAAGTCTTTCTCAAACGAGTAGTTTACCCAAATGAAAAGTGAGAAAATAAGATTTGGAACCGATTTGTTATTTGTTGCGGATATAAATGGCTTTAATCCTATTGGTTGCGTGTGCATCTGATATCCTAAAGCCTTCTGTATTCTAAGGGCTGCTATCGGTTCTGAGTCTGCCAGTGGACCAGAGGTATTCCTTGTGGTCCTTTTTTTATACTTGAAATTTTGAGAGAATATCGTAAAGTAAGATCTGATTTTTATTATTCTATTTTTAATAAAAATGAGTGAAAATAATACAACTTTACAGCCCAAACAAGAGGAAAAAAAGGAAGAAAGCAGACTTGCAAATCAGGTTCAGAATTCATTAAAAGACAATAATGCTTCTTTGCTAGAGGCGGTTAAGGAGCCTAAACCTCAGCAAAAATACTATCCTGAAAATCAGATTTCACCTGCACTTTCTGGTTTTGAAAATAGATTGATTAAGGAAAGGGAGGTTGAATAATTTATATTAGGAGGAATAATAATGCAAGAAACTAGATTAGAAGTTAAGCATGATTATTGTATTCATTGTGGAGTATGTGTAATGATGCAGTTTGCTGACAATAAAGATGGCAAAAAAGTTATCAAACCTGATCTTCCTAAGGAGCAATTTGCTCTTGCAGAAAATTGTTGTCCAGTAGGTGCGATAGTTCAGGTAGCTTGTGGAGATGAATCAAAAGAAAATAAATAAAATTGTATTTTAATTTATAAAAGGAGGGAATATGGAGCTTATCAGTATTATCAATCAGAAAACAGGTATGGAAATCTGAGTTATCAAGAATATTATTCAGCTTTTGGATGAGGGGAATACAATTCCCTTTATTGCTCGTTATCGTAAGGAAATGACCAAAGGTGCAAGTGATGAGCAATTGCGTGATTTTTATGAACTTTATAGCTATACCAAAAATCTAGAAGCAAGGAAGCAAGATGTGATTAGACTTATCGAAGAAAAGGGGTTAATGACAGATGAGCTCAGACTTCAGATTCTTTCAGCTGAAACCTTGGCGAGAGTAGAGGATTTGTATAGACCATTCAAGGAAAAGAAAAATACAAAAGCGACGATTGCAAAGGCGAAGGGGCTTGAACCGCTTGCACAAATTTTGGCAAAGGCAGAGCTGAGCAAAGAGGATTTTGAAGCGGAGGCAGAAAAGTTTGTAAAAGACACTGGTGATGAAAAAACTTCTGTAAAAAATGGAGCTGAGGCGATTCAAGGGGCGAAGGACATTCTCGCAGAAGCGGTCAGTGATCATGCAGATTTGAGAGCTGAAATCAAACAGTTTGAAGAAGTAAATGCAAAACTTCAGACTAAAGCTACCAAAACTTTTGAAGAAAATGGAGTGTACAAGATCTATAAAGACTACAATAAAAAACTTTCAGAAATGCCTTCTTATGCATATTTGGCAGTCTCAAGAGCTGAAAAAGAAAAACAATTATCCGTAGGAATTGAGTTTTCTCAATCGAAGATTTCAGAATTTTCAACTCGTTTTTTTGTCCCTCAAAAGGTTAACACAAGTGTAGAATATTTGCATGAGGCGATAGAGGATGGATTGACAAGGCTTCTTTTGCCATCAATTGAGAGAGAGCTTAGATCAGATAAGAAAAGATGGGCAGATGAAGCGGCAATTAGAGTTTTTGGAGATAATTTGAAAAATTTGCTTTTGACGCCTCCTGTAAAGGGATTGACAGTTTTGGGATTTGATCCTGCATTTAGAACAGGATGTAAATTGGCTGTTGTAGATCAAACAGGAAAATTTCTTGCAAAAGAAGTTATTTATCCAACGGAGCCTCAGAATAAAATTGCAGAAGCAGAAAAATCACTTTTGAACTTGGTAGAGCAGTATGGTATTGATTTGATCGTAATTGGAAATGGGACAGCAAGTAGAGAGTCTGAAAAAGTTGTCGCTGATTTTATCAAAAAAAATAATCTCAAAGTGCAGTATGTGATCACTTCGGAGGCTGGAGCATCAGTATATTCAGCTTCTCAACTGGCACAGGATGAATATCCAAACTTGGATGTGACGATTAGAGGAGCGATTAGTATTGCTCATAGGGTACAGGATCCTTTGGCAGAATTGACAAAAATTGATCCAAAGGCAATTGGAATTGGTCAATATCAGCATGATGTAGATCAAAAAATCCTCAAGGAAAAACTTGAAGAAAAGGTTGAAGATGTGGTAAATGCAGTAGGGGTTGATGTAAATACAGCAAGTTATACTTTGTTGCAGTATATTGCGGGGCTTTCTACTAGTGTAGCTAAAAATGTGGTAGCTTATAGAGATGAGAACTGAGCTTTTGAGGAGAAAAAACAGATCAAAAAAGTGAAATGACTTGGTCCAAAGGCTTATGAACAAGCGATTGGATTTTTGAGGATCAAAGAGGGAAAAGAGCCACTTGATGCGACAGGAATTCATCCAGATCATCACAAAGCAACCTATGCTTTCCTTGAAGGAGAGCTTGGAATAAAGAAAAAAAATCTGAAACTTCCTCTCCAGATGCCTCACTATGATGAGAGTCAGATTTCAGCTTTTTGTGATAAGTATGAACTTGGATTTGAGACGATGGAAGATGTCATTAAGGAACTTCAGAGACCAGGACTTGATCCGAGAGAAGAAATTGAGAAGCCAGTATTTAAATCTGATGTTTTGGATATCAAAGATGTTCAGATAGGGATGAAGCTTCAAGGGGTTGTGAGAAATGTGACTGATTTTGGGGCATTTGTTGATGTTTGATTGCATAATGATGGATTGGTTCATAAGTCACAAATGGCAGATTATTTTGTGCAGAATCCGATTGATGTGGTAAAGGTTGGACAGACGGTAGAAGTGAGAGTACTTGATGTAGATGTGGAGAGGGAAAAGATTTCGCTTTCTATGAAGTCAGAATGAGGATCAGCACCGAGAAAACCTAGACCTGAAGGTAAAAAAGAAAATAAGTCTGATAGAAGTCAAAATTCAGGATTTAATCTAGGAGGAAATATTACTTTTTCGTAGGAAATGTTAAAAAACTTCATTAGTCTTAGAAAAATTCTTTACGTTGTTTATTTATGTTTGGAGTTATGACTTCATGTTAAAGGGCATTTATTTTTTAGAGAAAAATATGAAAAAAATATTTTTTCCCTTTTTTATTCTTCTTATCGTAGTTATTTTTGTTTTAGGGATTTCCTTTGCAAATAAAAAAACTTCAAGAGGACTTTTTGATGTTCAACTTTGGGTAACTGATTACTATAGTTCTCAAAATGGAGAACTTCAATTAATTTGATGATATTCTTTTAATGATGAGGCTTTGTCTTTTCCTTTACTAGTAAGTTCTGGACGAAGTTATGACAAGATGGATTTTCATAGGATATTTCTTAAAGATTCTTCTCATCTACAAGTCATGAGAGGGAATGATGTGGAAAGTGATGTTTTTCAAGATAATACTTACTATTACCTCCTTGATAGTGATTCCATTGAGTATCCTAGAATAGATACTATTTGGATTGGTCTTAAAAAAGAAGATCTCCCAAATTTGCAATTGATTGGAAATATTGGAATACAAGATAGATATGCGACGATAGGATATAGCTCGTGATATTTGGCCGTGCCTCCTTATAAGTTTAAAGTAGATGCTAAGAGTTTTGAGTTTTATCCGCAGAAATTTTGGGATTATAAAAATGAGGATGAACATGCTCGAAACGAGTATCTAAAAACAGAAGGTCAAAATTATTGTCAAAATGGGAAAATACAATATGTAAATTGTATTTGATCAGATAGAGATTGGATTTATAGATGGACTTATGGAGAGGATAAAAACTATCATCTCGTTAGAACAAAGAGAGCGTCAGATTTTAAGATTTTGACAAGTAATGAATTGCTTGGTGTGATTACTAAGGATCATAAGATTTCTCTAAAATTTATTGGTATGAAAAAGCCTGAAAATAAACAGACTGTGATTGATAGTTCAGAGTCGTTTATTGGAATATATCAAGATGAGAATTTTGTTTATTTTGAAGTTCCTGATTATTGAGTGTGGTCATTTCCAGTTGATACACAAACCTTAAAATATGAAGAAAAAGAAATTCAGCTACCAGATGATGAATATCCAACCGATTATTCCCTTTTGCATGACAAAAACTATTATTATCAGCTTGTTTATTATAATGATAATGGCTATTATGAACTCAAGAGGATCAAGAAATCAAGGTTTGCTTTATGGGATTCTCTAAGAAATTTGTTGAATTAACCAAAAAAAACTCCAGATTTTGACCGGAGTTTTTTGAAAATGTATTTTTAATCAGAATTTCTTTTTTCTTAAGATTAAAAAAAGAAGAAAGCCAGATTTGATCTGTCTTTTTAATCTGTTTTTGCAAGAGAGGATTCTGAGAGATTTCTCCTTTCTTGTTGAAAAAGAAGGTTTTTAAGCCCTACAAAGTTCCTTTTGCGTGGAATTTTATAGCGTGTGAAGCCTTTTTGGTACCTCCAAAAAATTGGTAAAGCTAGATTTTGATTTTTGAGTTCAAAGAGATGGGCAAGGTAGGAACCACAGTTATATTTTTCTTTTTGAATATCTGGAAATGCTAAAATGCTAAATAGCGCTTCACTATAATCATATTCTCCTTGTTTACTTTCTTTTAAAGTAAGGTTTTTAATTGCTTTTTCTCTGAGCTCTTTGTTGGGTTTTAAAATACAAATTTTTGCTGGATTTTTCTTGAGATAGGGAATGAGTGGAACATCTATTTGGATTCCAGACTTTTCTTCTTTTCAAAAAAAGTGTTCTGTGGCATGAGAAAAAAAAGTATTCCCTTTTTTATCAATTCTGCTTATAATGATTACATGAGTAGCTTTTGGTCCTGGGGCGATATGTTGTAGTAAAAAACCTCCGAATCATGGATATTTTTTATTGAGAAGGAGAACATCTCCCACTTCTAATCATTGTATTCAAAATTCTCATTCATTCATTCATTCATTCATTCATTCATGTCTCTTCCTATTTTTAGATTTATTTTTTTTAGTAGAGAAAAAAGTGTTTTAGCTAAGATGAGTATTGGATTATGAATAGTTATTTTCATTCTTTTTTGGTAGTATGCTAAAATTTTTATCGTGAGATTAATACAAAACTCTATGGAGTTCTTTTAGATCAGTAATCCCTTCTACTACTTTCAATATTCAATCTTCTTGCATACTGATAAATCCAAAGGATTTTGCTAGAGGAAGGAGGTTGTCGCCTTGCATGCCACTCATCAGTTTTGCTCTGATTTTGTCATTGATTTCTAGTATTTCTAGGATTGCAATTCTTCCAAGATAACCCCTATTATTACAGTGTTCACAACCACTTCAGCGAAAAATTTTTCCTTGGTAGTTTGTTCCGAGTTCAGGGTGGGTTTGCTGGATTTCAGTCAGCTTTTTTCTAATTTCCATATCTTCTTCTGCGCTTGCATTCTCCCATTTTCCACAATGAGGACAAACTTTACGAACAAGTCTCTGCCCCAAAAGTAGCTGTAAGGCTGGGGTGAGGAGGTAAGGTTCTATCCCCATATTCATGAGCCTTGAAAGTGACTCAAAAACTGAATTGGTATGGAGAGTAGTAAAAACCAAATGTCCAGTCAAAGAAGCATTGATCGCAATCTGGGCTGTTTCTTTTGTTCTCGTTTCTCCTACTAAAATAATATCAGGATCTTGTCTGAGAATAGCTTTGAAGCCTGTTTCGTAATCATAGCCTTTGTCATAATTGATTTGCGATTGCTGAAGACCGGCAATTTTATACTCTATCGGATCCTCGAGAGTGATAATCTTTTTTGTCCCATCATTAAGTTTTTTGAGTGTGGTGTAGAGTGTTGTGGTTTTTCAAGATCAGGTTGGACCTGTGATAATAATAATTCCTGAAGTTTTATGAATATTATCTTCTAGAAGTGAGATTTGATCTGGAGAAAGTCAGATTTCTTCAAAACTATCTACGCTTTTTTGAGCGTCAAGAAATCTGATAACGATGTTTTCTGTTTTTATACCAGGCATAAAGCTGATTCTGGCATCGATAGTTCTGAGATTTCAGTCTTTGTCTGATGCTTGGAAGGAAAATCTTCCATCTTGAGGAATGTAGTCTATATTCATCTTTACTCCTGAGATGAACTTGATTTTTTGCATATATTTTCGGAATTCTTCGTGAGTGAATTTTAAGACTTGCATGAGCACTCCATCAAGTCTGAGTCTAAGGAAAATACCTGATTCTTCTGCTTGGAAGTGTAGGTCTGATGTTCCCGCTTGAAAAGATAGTCTGATGATTTCTTTGATAAATTCTCATGGTTCCATAGTGTCTCTTTTTTCATAGAGTTCGTTCAAAAATGAGATTGCAGACTTTCAGTCAGCTTTTTTTTCTTTTTCAGATTGAAGAAAGGCGAGATGTTCTTGCTCAGAAAGTTCTTCATATCGATTGAGAGCTTGAGAGAAACCTTCAATTGTAGTATAAAACAGTTGTGTTTGGTAGCCTTTTGATTGTAGTTGAGTGATAAGATGTTGCGTTTGTTCTGGAAAGTTGTTGGTGGTAAGGAGTTGAAGGCTGTGCTTGTTTGGTGATGAGAAAATGAGTGTCTGACTCTGTCTAGCTATGTCTTTTGGTATAATTTTTAAAACTGAAAAATCAGGTTTTAGGCTGTTGATTTCTGTGGTTTCTATTATTGATTTGACAAGAGTAGACATTATTTTTTCTTGAGTGATAAAATCTAAACTAATTATAGCTAATATCTCTAAAAAAGCAAAAATATTGTTTTGTATTACTTTATTTAAAAAATAAAAATACATTGCAAGTGCAGGGGAGAATAATACACTAAATTAAGTTTTTATGTTTTTTTTCCAGTAAAATGGTGGCTTTTGAGATCTTTGGTTGGTCAATTTATCGATATGGGATTTTTTATGCAATGGCTTTTGCATTGGGATATATCGTTTTGGGGTGGATCGGGAAGAGAAAGATCTTTGAAACCATGCCAAAGGTTCAGTATTTTTTGACTGAAGGGCTGGAGGATTTAATTTTGAGTATTGCGCTTTGAGTTATTGTAGGAGGAAGGCTAGGTCATGTGTTGATTTATGGTGAGGGATACTATTTTGAGCATTGGAGAGATATTTTCAAAATTTGGGAAGGCGGAATGTCCTTTATTGGTGGAATTCTGGGAGTTGTAAGTTCTGTTGGGATTTTGTTTTGGATTAAAAAGTTAACTTGGAAGGATTTTTTAACCCTTTTTGATGTGATTTTGCTCGTTGTACCTTTGGGGATCTTTTTAGGAAGGTTTGGTAATTTTCTCAATCAAGAGCTTTATGGTATCCCTGTAGAGGGTTTACCAGTTTGGCTTGGTCAGATTTTTAGAACTTTTCATCTTGTTCATGTATATCCAAAGGTAGATCAAATCTTGAGAGTTAATACCAACTTTTTGTCGATGATTTTTGAGGGAATAATGATTTTTGTAGCTCAAGTGTTGGTTTTTGTGAGACAAATTAAGAAAAAAGAACGAAAAGTCTGACTTTTGGCAACCAATTTTTTACTCTTTTACTCGGTAGTTAGATTTGTTTTTGAATATGTGAGAGCAGATTCGCAGATGGAGATTATTGGAGGTATGAGTAAGAGTCAGTGGTTTTTTGTTGTGTTTGTTATGATTGCAATTTTTATCAGGTGAAAACTGGGAAAAAAGGAAAAACTATAAATGAGTGATAAACTATAAAAGAATGAAAAACGAGGAGAAAAATCAGATTTATTTTGTTGTTTTGGAAAATGTTTGCGATTACTTTAAAATTTTTGGAAGCGGTACAGAGAAATAATAATACTGAGCGATTTCATGCCAATTATGATTTGTATCAACAGGAGAAAAAGAGGTTTTGAAAGCTTGTTCAGCAGTTGCTTGATTATGGGAAAGAGCTTAATCCTAATCGATCAGAGGTGCAGTTGAAACAGTGTATTTTTAGATTTAATAGGGATATTCGCTATAGAGTAGATAAGAGTCCTTATAAGGATCATTTTGGCTGTGAGATTGCAGCATGAGGAAAGAGGAGCGGACGACCATGTTTCTATTTTGAGCTTAGACCGGGAGGGAGTTTTGTAGGAATAGGAACTTGGAGAGCTGGAGAGCCGTTTGAATCAAAAATGAGAAAACATGCGATTCTGTATTTTGATCAATGGAAGAAGCTTCAGACTTCTAGAGCTTTTTTGTCTTATTTTGGGAAGATGCTTAGATCTGAGCCTGATCAGCCTTATGCTTTGCAGGAATATAAGTCGATGTATTGTATTAAAAAAGCTTTTCCAAACTGAGATAATACAATAAAAAATCTTTCGGATGAGCGAAAGACTTTGAGGACAAGTAAGTGTAGCTATCAAAAGGCATGGGAACTAATCCGTCTTTTGCCCAAGAAAGAGCAGGAGTATTATCGTCAGCTTTGTTTTCAAAAAGATTGGCTTTGGGAGGTTAAGATTACTGATGATATTTTACTCTCAGATGGTGTTTTGGACGAGCTAAAAGGAGCTTTGAAACTTGCAATGCCGATGATAAGATTTTTAGAAGAGTGATTGGAATAGTCTAAAGTCTGACAAATTTGTCAGATTTTTTTTAAAAAAATCGCTTTGCGTTCTTTTCTTCGTAAACATATCGCTTCGCGTTGTTTTCTTCGTAAACATATCGCTTCGCGTTGTTTTCTTCGTAAACATATCGCTTTGCTTTTTTTTTACTTCGTAAAAAATGTCGCTTTGCTTTTTTTTACTTCGTAAAAAAATGTCGCTTTGCGTTTTTTTACTTCGTAAAAAAATAACTCCCAGACTTATTAAGTCTGGGAGTTAGAGCACCAATACATATACATCATGCGTTTATTGTGTGCTGTCTCGAATACGATTGCTTTTGTTCATGTCTTTCTTTTTTCTTTGATTTTTTTCTCTCTTTATTTTTTGTAAAGATTTTAGTCTATTGCTAGACTGGTCTATCTTTACAGCGCTAGACGAGGTTCGTCTCGAATACAATTACTTCTGTTCATAGCTTTGTTTTTTACGCTTGATTTTCCCTGGTCCTTTCGGACTTTTTTGATACTACGTTCTTTTTGCCTTGGATTAGTTTTTAGAGTGAAGACCTTAGTCTATTTTTTCTATCTTTAAACTTCATTATTGAAGTTGTATGATTTTATTAGACTGGGTTCATCTCTAATCCGATGAGAAGCGTTCATAGTTTTCTTTTTTTACGTTTGATTTTTTCTGTATTTTTTTGTAAAGATTTTGTCTATTACTAGACTGGCCTATCTCTACAGAGGCCTTTACCTTGATTTTTTTTAGACATAGCTTTTTTATTTTTTTGGGTTAACGCGATTATCTTATAACTATTTTATTTTAAATGTCAAGACTTTTTTATGAAAATATATTTTTTATTTAGTGGAGGTTTTTTAGTGCATTCTTTTCGATTTTGGTAAAGAATGTTCAGAATGAAGTGTTTACGATTTGGCTTTCTATTTGTTTAAATCCTCAAGAAAGAATGAGTACGCCTGTGAGGATCAGGATTATTCCAATTATTTTTTTGAAAATTCCTTCTGGATTAGCATATCGGCGGAGGTGTTGGAGAGCCTCTTTCCCAAAGTAGATAATGATAAAAATTACGAGTCAAAAACCGATAATGTACATCAATATACTTAAGATCCCCATTGTTAAGTTGGCTGGGAGGATTGTCGAGATGATGAGGGCATAAGTTGGTGAACAGGATGCAAAGATTGGTCCTAGAGATGCTCAAAGGAGAACATCCCCTCGAAATCAGGTTTTTTTGTTTTTTGAATTAAGGTGAGATGAGCGCGATGGGAGAAGAGATTTTGCTCTGTCTCGTAGCTGTGGCCAGATTAGGATAAGTCCGTAACTGGTAATAATGATGGCCGAGATTATAGTAAAGGTTTCTTGGCTGATAGGGAGAAAAGTTGCTCAAATTTTGAGGATTAAGGTAAAAACAAAAATAAAAAATAGTGAAGAAATCAGAATAATATAAGGGGAGGATTTATTGTCCTTGACTAATCAACCTCAGAGAAGAACGGGTAATATTGGTAATACACAAGGAGCTAATACTGATAATACTCCAGCAAAAAAGGCAAAAAATAGGATCATATTTGTTTATTCAAAAAATAAAGCTTATTCAAAAAGTTTGATAATTTTTTCATATTCTCCAGATTCATCTTTGGAGATAAGGTTGAGATCTTGGTCTATACGAATGAAGGTATGAAGGTTTTTGATTCAATATTTTGTTCTCAGTTCTTGTGCTTGGTCAAAGTCTACGATGAGCAGTGTGGATCAAGAGGGAATTCATTTAGCAAGGAGATCTTCTTTTAAGAGTTTGCAGTTTGCACATCGAGCTGCCTCAAAAAAAAATCCAATTTTATCGCCTTTATAGATTGCCTCTTGTAAGGCGGTGTCTGTATAGGGGATAATAGTTCAAGTCTGGGAAAGTTGTGAAGTAGAACAACTTGTATTGTCTGCACAGTAGGCTTGATTATTCACAAGGACGAAAGTAAAAATTCCTGCAATCAAAGCGAAACTCAAGATTATCATTCAGATTTTTTTCATTTTTGGAATATTTCTATGAAATAAAAAAACTATACCAAACTAAAGTATAGTAGTTTCAGATTAAAAAGCAAATTATTTTTATACTAATTTATATGTTTATATATTTATATGAAAAATATTATCTGAATTGTTTGATCTCTTTGTCCATTTGTTTTTTAATGTCTTTTTCTTTGAGGATTTGTTTTTTTTCAATTTTCTTGTAGAGTTTTCAGAGTCAGAGTTTTAGTTTGATAAAGCCTCATTTTGCGATGTAGACCTCCAGGGGAAGAAGAACCATACCGGGCTTGTCGAGTGCTGAAGCTATTTTTGAGATTTCTCTTTTGGTAAGGAGGAGTTTGCGAGGAGCTTTGGGTTGATAAGAAGGGGCGAGAACAGGGGCTGTCTTTGAATAGAGAGGAATATCCATATTATAAAGCCAGACTTCTTGATGGTTTATTTTGACAATGGCATCCTGAATATTGATGTGTGAAGTCTTTACTGCTTTTGCTTCAAATCACTTGAGAATGATTCAGGCTTGATATTCTTTTTCAAATTGGTAGTCAAAGTAAGCTCTTTTGTTTTTTGTGATGAGTTGCATTGATAGAAATGAGGAATGATAAATGCTATGAGAGTAGTAAAATGGGGGTTAAATGCAAATAAAAAATAGGAAATCAGATTTTTTCTTAGATTAGAAAATATTTCTTTGGTATGTCAAGCTAAAATCCGTACGGATCTGAGGTATTTATTGATAAATGAAAGAGGATTTATAGTATCAATTTTGAGCTTTTATTTTTAAGAAAATGCTATGAAAAACTTGAAAAAGTATTTATTTGTGCTGTTGGGGGTATTCCTGTCTGGAGTGATGGTTCCTTCAACGCTTTTTGCTGAGGCGGTCTCTGTACCAAGTCAGACTTTTGATCTTGGAGCTGTACAGGGAGTGTGGGATCAGACGGCACAGACCTTGACTGTTCAGGGAAATGGTAAGATAGACCGTAATAAATGGTTTCAAATGAGAAATACTCTGAAACTAACTGTTGACTCTATTAGCAAGATTGAGTTTACTTCTGGAGTACAGTTTTCTGATGATGCATCTCGTTTTTTTGAGGGAGTTCAAACAGAAAAAATCGTTTTCCCAAATGGGATGAATACGAGCAATGTAACGAATATGGAAAACATGTTTACAAATGCAACTAAGCTCAAGGAAGGAAACTTCTCAGACTGGGATACGAGTAAGGTAAAAAAGATGGGGCATATGTTTGACAGAACAAGTGCATTGGAATCTCCAGTGAATTTCAGAGATGCGAGCAATGTGGAAGATATGGCGTTTATGTTCTGGAATTCAAAAGTACCTAGTGTGGCTATTGGAGATGCTGGGAAGGTAAAAGATATGAATCGTATGTTTGAAGGTGCTCTGGTAGAGAAGGTAGAAATTGAGAATACTAGTAGCGTGGAAAATATGTCAAATATGTTTGCTCATGCGAAAAAACTCAAGGATGGAAATATGGCAGACTGGGATACGAGTAAGGCGAAAAATCTTTCTGCGATGTTTTATGGAGCCTCACAGTTTAATCAAGATTTGAGTAATTGGAATCTTAGCTCAGCTAGTAATTTGGATGGTTTCATCTGGAGTGATGACTCTTTTGAACAGGATAATTATGAAAAATTTCTTGAAAAACTTGAAGCAAGCAACTTGGATCCTGCAACTATGCAGAATAGAACGATTCATGTGTCAACTACTTATTGTGCAGCAGCAAGTATAAGAAATAAACTTACAGCAAGAGGTTTTGTGCTTAATGATAAGGGAATGGACTGTAAGATTCAGGTGACTTTTGATGCTCCAACCAAGCAAGCTTCAGGAGATATCGTAGATACTAAGATTAGAGTTAGTGCAAAACTTCCTCTAGACCCAACTAAAGTAACCATCCTCCCTCAGACAACAATAGGGAATCAAGATCTCTCTTGTCAAAAGGATGGAGATGACAATCATCTTGTTTGTTCTATTAAGTTGACTTCTACTCAGAGAGGAAATAGACTTGCGGTTCAGGCTGCTCTTGATGTGGCAATAAGTAGCTGGACAAGAATTCCTTCTCCAACTCCATGACAGGCGCCAACCTATCAAGAAACGCAGACTACTACGACACTTTCATCTAAAGCAGAAATCGATGGATATCTTATAGATCGTATTGGTCCAGAGAAGGCACAGATCAAAATAGATACTACTAATGGTATCAATAAACCAGTGGTTTCACTTGCACAGTTGCCTAATGATGTAGGAATAGGATTGAACTACTGTGTAATGAGAGCTGATGATGGAAACTATGATGAGAATACTCATCTTGAGATCAATACTCCATATCCTCTTGTACTTGCTAGTTCAAATGTACATAGTGTGTGGGTTAAGTGTTATGATCGTCTAGGAAACTCATCTGAAAGCGAAGTTAGATTCCCTCCTATTGTTGAATTTGCACAGAATGATGTCCTAAGAAATGATCAAACCATTAGAGGTGAGGTTCAAGTATATGCTCCACTTAATGATGATGGAACAGAAAATTTGATTTCTCGTATTTGGGTGAATAATGAACATGGGGAAAATATTAAGATTCTTTCATGTACTGATTATGCAGGAACTCAATATACTCAAGGAGCTGCAGCGCTAAAAAATAATCAAAATAATCCAATTAAGTGTAAGTTTAGTGGAGACTTCCCAGTAGGGAAAGATATCCATGATGTGCAGATTAGAGCAGAGGCCAAGAATGGAGCTATCTGATGGAGTTCTCAAACTTTTGTAAGAGATGAGATCGCACCTCAGATTACTATCACTCCAGAGAGTGCTTTTACTTGAGCTGATTTAACTATTCAGGTAAAGGTATTTGATGCGATCGCTATTGATAGTAACGGGGTAACTGTTGCTCCAGATAGTGAATTAGTGGTAGAAGACCGAAGCTGTAAGGCGCAGCCTGCAGGTAGTCGTACAAATATCGAATGTACTGGTAAAGTTAAAAATGAGGTAAAAGATGGACTTTTGAAGATTGTTGCTCGTGATAGAGCAGGAAATAAGGCAGAACTTTCCTATGCTACTTATACTATCGATAAATCTAGTCCAGACATCACTATTGCAAAGTTTGATCTAGATGATACTAAGCAGAGAAGTCAGTATACTATTGAAGTAATGTTTGCAGATCGTTGACCAGCTGGACTGTGGAAGTCATCTGAGGCGTATGATCCAGCAGCGCTCTCTTATGGAGTAGGAGATGATCAAAACTGTACAAACTATCAATATTTGGGAACTTTGCAACCTGGAGAAAATGAACCTTATGAAATTAAATTTGATTTTGCACATAAACAGTTTAACGGTAAATATCTTTGTATTAAAGCCGTGGATAAAGTAGGAAATTCAAGTTTTAAGGCTTCATCAGATAAACTTAATGTAAATATTGCTCCTGAGGTAGATTGAGCAAGCTTTCAAGTAGATGAGC
>ERZ1674045.58-NODE-58-length-61123-cov-3.536861_pt1 | contig 61123 bp, 44 predicted proteins | sample MGYA00581131_ERZ1674045 | MGnify/ENA primary metagenome ERZ1674045 (study PRJEB41354, sample SAMEA4873299) | human saliva metagenome | biome: human-associated habitat [ENVO:00009003]; feature: mouth environment [ENVO:08000002]; material: saliva material...
GCGAGCCATATCAGCGTCCAGGCGCTCCCGACGCACCTCTGCCATGAAGTCAGAGATGCCGTTCTCGTAACGGTACGTGACTTCCAGGTGGTCGTACGCCGGGCGGTTATCGATGATGTTGATGGTGAGGCCCGCGTTCAGGAAGGCTGACTGGCGAAGTCGCTTCTGGATGAGCTTGATATCCCATTCGCAGGATTTATACGACTGGAACATCTCCGGATCGGGGAGGAACGTCACCGTCGTACCGTGGTCTCTCTTACGCTTCGCCTTCTTGATCTGGAGGGGCGACGAAACGACACCAACCTCCCCCTGGCCGAGCACAGCCTCCTCGATGGTCGCCGAAGACCGGAACGAGATGGTTCCGTCCTGGCCGTCACGGACAACTCGGATAGTCATCCAGGATGACAGGGCATTTACGACCGACAGGCCAACACCGTGCAGGCCGCCGGAGACAGCATAGGCGTTATGGCCGAACTTGCCTCCCATGTGGAGAGACGTGGCGGTCTTCTGCACTGCTGGGGTACCGTCAGACGTGTTGTCCATGGGGATGCCTCGCCCATGGTCCTCAACGGAAATAGAGTTGTCTTCGTTCAGGGTGACAGTGATAGAGTCGCCATAGCCGCCCATGAACTCGTCAACCGAGTTATCGACGACCTCCCAGAGGAGGTGGTGGAATCCACGCTTATCCGTCCCGCCGATATACATACCGGGGCGGGCGCGGACTGGCGTAAGACCAACCAGCTCGGTCATGTCCTTAGCTGTGTAAGACTTGCTCATCCATTTACCTTCCAGAGTTTCTTTGCCAGGGGCGGCCTAATAACGTTCTTGTCAATTATAGGACGAGGTTAGAGGGACATGGCGCTCGCCACGCCAACCGCGAAGTCATACATGACAAATTCTCGTCCCGTGCCCGCGCCTTTCCCACCCTTGAGGGCTGCGTACGCTCGGGTAGTGGCCTCTAATGCAGCGGCAAGCTGTTTCTTCGTCCAGTTCCGGAGCACCCGATTCTTCAAGTAATAGAGCTGCTTTTCGGACATGGACCACTGGCTTCCGTCCGCCTTCTCGAAAGATGTTCCTGCTTGCACTTCCTCAATAGAGAAGCCACTCTTCAGGAGGATCAGCGCCCGATACCTTGAAAGGCAAGATGCAACGAGCTGTATGCTTAGTCCCTGAGAGCCTTGCTGGCTAACAATCCGGTGACAGAAACGGATGGCTTGCCGAGGGCCAGCGGTGGCGGCTTCTTCGAAGTCAAAAATAGAATTGACTCCAACCCTATCGCCAACAACCGACTTGACCATCTCGTTAGTGACTGTCCCAGAGTGGCGTGCGAGCTCGCAGATGGACCGGAAAGACTCACCGATAATCCGGGGGTCCATGTCTGCCTTCTTGGACAGGTACGACATCTGGCGCTCAGTGACCTCAATGCCGCGATCACTAAAACGATCAACCATCCACAGCGGCATATCGCCAATATCCGGAAGCGAGTAATCGTGATAGACGACGTTAGACATCTTGCGAATCTGAGCCGGTGCGTCGCCAGGGGTCATGAACGGAACAGTCATTAGGACTGAGCATTCAGTATCGAGGGAGTCAAGGCACTTGATGACCTTTCCGACCCAATCCTTATACGAGTCCCCGACTGGACCGCTGACGACAACTACCTCCCGGGAGTCAAAGATCGAATCCTCGTCGCTGATGACAGATGAGATGTACCCTTCGATGCTGTCTTTAGACCTCATCTTGGGGTCGTAGTCAACACGCACGTATTCGAGGTCGACGGCAGTTGACGCCTCCCGCTTACAGGAGTCCATGAACTCATCCATGTACATCGCCGGAGCGACGCCACACCAGACGTGCAAGGAGGTAATCACATAACCGCCTCTCCAGTGAAAATAGTGGCCGGCGTGTAGCCAGCGCCGGTTGCGACGAACTTGAACGTAATGGTCTGGCTAATGCCCATGGGCTGGACGATCACGTAGACGCCATCTGCGGGCTGAGAATAGTCAGTAGCAATGAACAGAGGCTTATACGAATCCATCTTCTTCACTGACGGCGCTGTCGGGGTAGCCCCCGGAGGGAAGAATCCCGCAATGGAGGATGCATTGCCGCCCGTCGTGTAAATGGAGTACGCCATGAGGTTAGCTGAATCCTTCAGTGAAGTCACGTCATTCTTCAGGAGAGGGACACGACCGGAATTGATGTAGCTCTGATCAATAGAGGTGTACGCAAAACGGATGAAGTTGTCGTCGCCCTTGCGAACGGCTGTGCTGTCGAAGTAGAACGTGATAATGGTCTTGCCGCCCTTGTCCTTGAAAGTAATGCCGTCGGCGGCGTCGAGCGACCCACTGACCTGGCTTGCCGAGAGAGCTGACAGGTTAGGCATGGGCTGATCGATGTTCTCGACAGAGTAGACGAGGCTGTGAGTTGCGATGGAGTCGCTTAGGTGAGGCTTGGTTCCATCTCCCCACTGGGTGCGAAGCTCCTTGAGCACATAGCCATAGAATTCGTCATCAAACGGCTCATCAGTGACGGTGCCGTCCTCCGAGATTCCAGGTTCAACTGTCACCGGCTCCGGATTCCCCGTATCCTGGCTTGCTTCCTCGGTCGGGTCCTGGGACGGAAGAGCGGTGACTCCGACCGTCGGTTCCTCTGACTGCGGCGCTGTAGATTGTTCCGCGCCTTTCACGAGAAACGAGACTACAGAGAATCCCGCGATGAGGAATGCCGCAGCAAGTAGCACGTACATCCACTTAGGGGTAGACGGCACGTCTTTCTTGTCTGCGATATCCGGGAGTGTACCTTTGTTTGCCATTTTTCCTCCTTGGGTTACTTTAGATTGTATCGAGTGCTGTCCCGGGGATGCCCCTACGCCCGGCCAATCTTCATAGCCGCGCCAGCGTCGTACACGGGGACAACCTTAACAACGGAGCCAGGGACGGGGGCGTGGACCATCTGGCCATTGCCGATATAGAAGCCCACGTGGTCCCACTTGCCGTCATTCTCGTAGTCCCAGAAGAGCAAGTCCCCCGGCTGAGCCTTATCCAGATTGGCCGTCAGGGGACCGGTGGCAATAGTAGTGGACCCGTCACCCTGGTTATCCGCAGTACGGCCACCGGGGGCAGAAAGGCCATTCTGAGCAAAAGCCCAAACCACGAGCCCTGAGCAATCGAAGCTATTAGGACCAGCAGCTCCCCACACATAAGGGGCACCCTGCACAGACAAAGCAGACTTAACAACTCCGTTCAGCTGGGACGCAGAGAGGCTACCGCTGCCAGTCGTCGCATAAACGTCATCGCACGCGGTTGCGTCCCCGATACCAGTATTCAGGTTGCTAGCCCCAACTACGCTGGGGTCCCAGTCCTGATAACGGCCACGCCTGCCGTTGCGGGTCGTCCCGTCGCCGGAGTTCGCGGGCGGCTGATCTGCCGTGGCTCCGGGGTTACCTGACGCGCCTCCTGCGTTGGCTCCTGCGTTGCCTCCTGACTGCTGGCCTGCGCCGCTCTGCTGGCTTGAGCGACCATTATTCGATGCCTCCTCCTTCTTGGCGGGCTCAGCCTTCGTGGTCACCGAGCATGATCCAGTAGCAGCCTTCGCAACGGTACCGTTGCCAGCGGTGGTTGCAGCTCCGTCACTAGTGCCACCAGTAGAGCATCCAGTCGATCCAGAGTCCGCGGTTGCGCTAGTAGCGCCCGCATTACCAGTTGCATTGTTACCGCCACCGCCACCCTGGGCCTCAAGAATCTTCTGGGCAGCCGGGTCCGCTGACGGCTCATTGCTAGAGAACTGGCTATAGAGAGTGTTGGCATTAGCCTTACGCTGCATTCTCGCGCCACCGTCGGAACGCTCCCAGTACTGATCGAATGCATCCGCGACATCTGTCGCCGACCCCATTGAGGAAACCTTGGCCCACGCGCCAGATTCGCCAGTAGCGTTCTCGTGAACAAGGTAAGCAACCTGGGCCGCGAGGGCCTTCTTGATCTGGTCGTCAAGGGGCTTGAAATTGCCTCCGATCTCCTGCTTGAAGCCAGGGGCATTAGGATTCACTCCAACGGACTGCATGTAACTCTCAACGGCAGTCCTGCGTCCGGCACGCCACTGGACGATGCCGAACGACTCCTGGCCCACGTCGTTCGGGTTGTCAATCTGGGGGCTGAAGGTTCCTGCGGTCTCCACCTGGATGTTGCCGAGAACGCCAGCTGCGACATGCGGTGACATGCCAGCACCCCTCAGGAGAGAGTAGATGTACTTCGCGCGCTCGTTCGCGTCGCCGGAAGAAGAAGACTGGCTGACGCTACCACTCGCAGAGACATTAACCGCATCTCCACTACCAGTGGCATTGCCAGACGAGCAGGTTCCAGTAAAGGAGGCAGCGGCTCGGACGGCATTATTGTTCGATGCTCCGATACCGCCCATAACGGATGCCCCGACGCCAGAGAACATAGCTAAACCAATAGACATAGCAGCGATAGCCGCAATACCAAGCTTCGCTTTCGTGGGAGCGGACTTGACTGGATTGGGGTTGAGTCCCTTCTTAATGGCGCTGAGGGCTGTACCATCGTCCTCCTGGCTGTCGCCGGAAGCAGCACCGTCATTGCCATCGCCATACGACGGAGGACGGCTACCCGACAGGTCATCGAAGTCATCCATTCCGCCGTGGCTCGACGAGGCTAGATCGCCCTCTGGGTCGATGCCACCGAAATCCGTGTACTCATCCGACATGCCATCAGAGGCGCCACCCGTACCAAACGAAAGCGCCGCCTCCTCGATGCCCTCGCTTGAGATGTCGACATCGAGGTTATCCGGGTCTAGATGATCACCGATGTCCTGGGCGAGCGCCTGCTGGCCCATCACTGGATCATCGAAATCCTTAATGTCATCCGCGAGCCAGTCGAAATCGCCCTCATCTGCTCCGAAAAAGTCCTCTGCTGCGGCGGACGCGGTGTTCCCGGCAAAAGACTTTGCATCATCGATGGGGTGGGGAACGATACTGTCGGAATCCGCCTTCTCCCCTGCCGTCTTTTCTGCTCCGTCGGCAAGCCAGCCCGCAGCCTTCGTTTCAGGGGAGACAACAGCTTCGGAAATGGACGCAGCAGACTTGGCAGGGTCAATATGAATGGTCTCATCGTCGCTGTTGCCGGAGTCGCCTTCACCGTCACCATCCGACTTCAGAGGTTCGGGGTCCCGAGAGGTTCCTGCGATGAAGTCGTCGTTGCCATTGGCAAACTTGGCTTCCTTCGTCTTGCTGTCTTCCGAAGACTGGGGGAGAGACGAGTCTAAGGGTGAGCTTTCGTCGACGTGGGGGGAGTCGTCGTGGCCGATGCCTGATTCATGGGCAGGTTCTCCATCCGGGGCATCAAGGGCGATGACCGGGCGACGAGGGGTAGGAGCCGGGGAAACGGTTCCGACGGCCTCAGAGGGGGTATCCTGGGGCTTGAATGGGGTGTGCGTGCCCGGACGACGAGAAGGAAAAGACCCAGTGTCAGACGGGAAACCGGCGGGCGAACCAGAATTAATGTCTTGTTCGACGACGATGGGCAGGTTCGACTCTGCCACAATCGCCGCACGCGAGAACTCAGAGGCAAAAAGAGCAGAGGCATTCGCCCGCGCTTCAGCGTTACTGGCAATCTCGTAGGCAAGGCCACTGACGACAGCGGTCTTCTTGACGCCATCGTGGATGTCGTGGCTCTTATCGCCAGCATCTTCGATATTCGTCAAGCCAGCTAGTTCTGGCACAATCGGGGATGTGGCAGGCTTCATCTGGTCATCGCCGATATCGCCAGCGCCAAGGTCAATGAGGTCTCGGACTTCATCGAGTTCGTGGTTGTTCTTCATCAGTACTCTTTCTTCTCGTAACGGAACGAGGGGTGGGGTCAGGAAAAATCCAACCCCACCCCTTAACGGGCTGCTTTTTGAGCGGTAGATCAGTGCCCGCGAGCGGCCTTACCTGCGGCCTTCTGCTGCTTGGCGATCTTACGCGCACGACGACGGCGAGCACGGGCCTCAACGTTCGCAGGGACGAAATAGGTGCCAGCCACCGCGATAAACACGCCAGCCATCGAGAAGAACAGCTTTCGATGCTCCTCGAAATAACTGACATGCTGAATGGTTGCGTCCGCGTCGTCAACGGCGATGATCGCGTAAATGGTAATGAGCATGCCGATGATCATGAAAACCACGGGCACGATAACCGCGACCCCGCGCTTCGTATAACTGGGCTGCTCCTCGTCGCGGTGAGCCGAAATCGAACTGTTAATGGACTTCATTTTTCCTCCAAAGTACTACAGGTGGCGGGGCAATACCCGCGTCTAAAACCGATCTTAACGGGATAGTCATTCTTAATTGGCGTCGGACTGCCCTGAGGTCTTGATATTGGCGTTCCGTAGGAATCGCTCAACCGACCACCGACGGAAGATTGCGCGGGCCTGAATCCAGACGATAATGCACGGGTAATAGACAAGCAGGTTGACGATGTCCGTCGACGATTTATTCATGCCGAGGTACTGGGTCACGATCTGAACAATGTACGCGAGGGCGACAATAACCAGTACAGCGGAAAGAGTCAGGAACGGCGTGCGTTCGATATTGTCAACCCTACGGAACTTCAGGAAGCGGCGCTCAACCCCCGTGTTATTGAGCGAAGTATTAGTGATGCGCATGTACCGATCAAGGTCATCTTCGCTGACTATGTCCTCTCGGATGGCTCGCACCGTTAGTTTCTTGACAGTAAGGACGATGGCAATAAGGGCTGCAGCAAGGGAAACAAGGGTATCGATCCCGTTAATCCAGAAAGCGCGAATAGCAGCCAGAAAAGCCATGAAGACCGCGACGCCCAGAAGCGTACTCACGAGGGCGCCAGCTCCGGTAATTGACCTCTTGAGGACCCTCCACGTGTCGCGAGGGTGAGACCCTGTGATGCTGCCGTAGTAGGTGACGCCAACCACGGCAGTAGTGAGGAAGGCAGTGAAGACTGCTTTCTCCACAGTGAGGATGAGGAACGGAATGGCACCAGTGATATTCAGCTGATACAGGTTCAGCGGTAGGGTTAGTGCGAAAAGGGCCATAGAAAGCACAGCCCAGTACACGGACCTTACACAAACCTTTTTCATACCGAATCCATTCATCTTAGACGCCATTCCGTTCTTCTCCATCACTTCGGTCAGTTAGCAGGCCAGATATCGAGGAGCGCAGAAATGCGATCTGCCTCTTCTCGGGATTCCTCGCTGATGCTCTTCTCAAGGACCGTCAGGACCGAATCCAAGAAGGTTTCGATCCTCATGTTGGCCCTGTAAGGAAGAATCTCAGCGCCTTCTTCGCTGAACTCGTTCAGGATAGCCGAGAACGCGCGAAGAGAGCTGCCGGACGCTTCGCTGATGTAAGCCTGGAACGCCAGGCCGTCTCGGAAGCCCGGCTGCTTACCGTCCTTGAACTTGACGGCGATATCCACGAACGCCCGCAGGGATTCAACGAAACCGCCACCCGGATAGATGGCTCGCGCCACCTCAACGGGGTGAGGGCCAGAGCCGACGATGCTCACGAAGCGCTTACGGGTCTCGGCAGGGAGACGCATGAAACCGATGCTGAAATTAACGATGTTCTCAGCCTGCGCCCACGAGAGGTCGCCATCGGAGCTGAATCGCGTTTCAGCAACGCCGGGGTCATCGAGGTCATCCTCGTCGTCATCGGAGTCATTGACATCCGTAGCATCGGTGTCAGTAGCCTCGGTGACGTTCTCGGGGGCCGGGTCCCCGTTATTGTGCTGCTCGTTATCAGCAGCGGCCTCTGCTACGGCGTTGGCCTGATCGTCGGGGTTAGGGTTGTTGTTGTCCTGCCACCCCTGGTCGTTGTTGTGGTTGTTGTCCCAACCTTCCATTCTTCCTCCTTGTTCCGCAGGCCTATTGCCTGCTCGTCTCTTCTCGCGCCAATTATAGTTCCTGCTACGACTCTCGCCTGGGAAGCACGCCACAGAGCTGTAAAGCAAAAGCGAAGTTGTCGAGGTTCATACAGAAGAACCATTTCTCAATATCAGCGGTTTCCCCGTCCAGCTTGCGTGGAAAAATCATGGCAGCGGGGATAGGCTCATTCGACGTGTCCACGAGGTAGGCCGAAAGCTTCCCCCACAAGTCGGTGTATGTGTTCGAGTGCCGAACCATGATGCCAAACTGCACTCCAAGCGGGTCTGCCCATACGGTCCTTGGCTCTTCGTCCTGAACCAGCTCCTCTGGCGTGCGGTCGATCCCGAACATCGATAGTGCGTCACCCAGTGTGATTGCTACTGGCCATTGGTGAATATTGGCCAGACCGAAACCCTTGGGTTTTGATGCCAGGCACCAGAACTTACGGCCAGAGTTCTTGGCCTTCCATTCCGCATTGGAGAGGAGCTGCGAATTAATGGGGGTGCTACTCGGCCTGTTCTTGACCTCGATGGACGTGTACGGGCCAAAGACATCTCCTTCGTCAGCGCCGCCTTTCGAAGGGGCACGTGACCAGAGGTAGCCAATCTGTTCCTGCTCCTCCGGATAGAAAGCGTTGAAGAAATCCACGATGGCTGTTTCCGCCATGGTGCCCTTCGTCTTATTCCTACTCATTCCCGGACCTCCCCGACGATGTCTTTCGGATTCATCCCAAAGCGCATGTACCACGACTCTGCCTCCACCCTCATCTGGTCGCAGAGGTCGGGATTGGACAGGATACTCTGGGCTGCCTTCTTCCTTGCCCTCTCAACGTTAGGCCTGATGTTTAGGTGCTTGACGATCTCCACGGTGTCTCGCGGATAACCCCTGTCGATGCCCAGTGAAGAAATGACGTACTTCACGATGTCAGGCGGCGCGACTGTCGCGAGGGACCGGCTAAAGACAAATGAGTCAGCGATAACGTCAATGCACTTATGGATGTTACGCGGCGTCTCCCTCCCGTACAGGGGGAGAGGGTAACGGCCCATCGCTCCATAGTTGACAGCGAAAGACTCCCAGGCGGGAGCTTCGTCAGCAGGGAGCTTATGGGGGTCGTCGTTGTACTGGTTGGGGTCGATGCCCAGGACTTCACTCATGAAATCGTACGTACTCGTATTCGACCAAGCAAGCTTTAGTGTCGCTCGGTACGCTCGATTCATCGCGTCGTAGGCCATATCCTCGCCGCCAAGCCAGCGGGCATCAATCGAGTCATAGGCAATCCTGCGGATCGCAGGGAGCGAGTAATTGGCGAAACAAATGGCCGCCTGTTCACCCTTCCGCCAGTCAAGGGCAGCGTCAGGGCCAAGCTCCTCAGGGCCAGAAAGTCCGTTCTCCGTAATGGCGTGCTCGATAGCAAAGCGTCGTCGAATACGACTACGTAGAATCAGCTCATCTTCCGCAGTCAATAGAGATGTCATTAAACCGTCCATTCATCCATTAGTTCGTCCACTTCTCGTAGTTCCCTCTCAATCCGCTCTCTTGCCTTCGCCTTGACTGATGCCATGTCCTCGGATGAGCCCGACTGGCTCTTACCTGGCATTGGCCTGGCTTTCCGCTTCTCCCGTCCGCCGTCTCCCGTCCCGGAAGAATGAGCCTTCGTGGCCTTCTTAACGGGGGCCTGAGCCTTCCTCTCGGGCTTTTGAGCGGCCTTCTCCTCCTCCGGTCCCCGGGTAGGAGAGGAAACCGCTACGAGGCGTTTGACGGCCTCCGTAGCTTGCCTGGCTCCCTTCTTGGGCGGAAGGTAAGAAATTGGCTTGTAATGTGCTTCGCTACGGGTTGACAATGGGGAATTGAGCGCCTCATCGATAGTGCACTCTTTCACGATGCGATCAATTTCTTTCGTGGCCTCACTGTGAGACGCTGGCTCAATCCATAGCGCGTTGTCGCCGTACCTCTCGGCCTCACTAAGGGCGATGAGGAGAGGGACAGGAGAGATGCCATCTACGTCGCCCACCGGCAGCTCTGTCGACGTAATAACGAATGACGACCCTTCGATGCTAGAGAATGCAACAAAAAACGGGTCATCGCCAGAGTCGTTCACGATCTCGTCAATGGCATCAAGAACCTCATCTTCGTCGTCGGTGTCGACAGAATAGGCTGCGGTGAAACGAGTCACGAAGAAATGACCTCCTCAAAAACGTCGACGATGCGCTTCGCGCGATCCTTATCCAGACCCTTCTTGGCTGCGTAATCGAACATGGCCTGAGAGGGAGAGATGTCGACTGACATGCCCTGCCGAGCTGCAGAAACGAGGGTACGCTCACGCTCATCGGTCACGACCTTAACGATGACGCCCTTAGATGAAAGCAAGCTGGCCTGGGCTGCAGCGTCGTCGTAGTCATCAGGGGAGCAGAGGATACGCACCTTATCGCCGGAAACAGCAGTGTCTTCGATGATACGAGAACGAGCACGGTCATCGTAACGGTACGTGTACATGCGTAAACCATGTAGGGTGACAAAATCACGGTCAACGAGCTTGAGGTGACGGTCAAATTCGAGAACGTCAAACCCCTTGTCTTGGCCCTCCTCATTGAAGCTGCACATGTAGGTGGAGCCAGTGTAATTAACCTTGCCGGATTCGCCGACGAACTGGCGATTGTGAACGTGGCCAATGGTAGCAGCCTGCCAGGGACCGGCCTCCAGGAGGGCGGCGGGCGCAGTCGTCTCCAACACCTCAGTGGTCATAGACAGCTCGGAGCCACGGCAGATTGAGAGGTCAGAGAGCATCATGTGACCAAGGAACAGGTCAGCTCCTTCGTCAGCCATCTGCTTAATGGCATCCTCGACGCTCAGGTTCTTCTCCTCCAGCTCAGAGAGGCCGCCAACCCGAACCCAGGGGAGAGTGGCTACGCGAAGGCCATCGACGTCGACGACCCCGAACTTCTTGGCGACCGCATGTACGCGGGGGTGATCACCAAGATACGCCTCAACCGGAGTGCGGTGGAGGCCGTAAACGGAACGCTGATCATGGTTACCCTCAGCGATCACAACCTTAATCCCGGGCGACAGGCGGTTAAGCTGATCCCGACACATAGCCACTGCCTCGGAGGCAGGGGTGCCAGAATCGAACATATCCCCGCCGATGAGGATAGCATCAGTGTCGTTGGCGTTCGCATAGTCAACGATCTCAGACAAGCGGTCGTTCGGCTCAAGCCACGAGGCGTAAGAGCCACGGCGGGCACTCCATCCGCCAATGCGAGACAGGGGAGGAGACAAGTGTAAGTCTGAGGCTACGATGATCTTCATGCTACGAGCTGCTTTCGGGTAATCCGGGAAATTTCTTGGTCGAACGACGACGATATGATTATACGCCAGCCTGGTCGAAGATGAATAACGACCAGGCTGGCGTATGGCGAGCTATCAACTAAAGCGTCGAAAGCGAAGCCGTGTAATCTGCTGTCGCCCCCTTCCCAGACTTGTTTAGCACCGCATTGTCAGACGTTCTTTCGTCCACTATCGGGGTTGTTGAGATTTGAGGATCACCGAAAAATGACGGGGTTTCCTCGTACCCAATTCGGTAGCCAGCATTAAGCTTCACCGGCTCACCCACAGCTCCGGTATCACTATAGGTGGCAACCAGATATGGATAGCCAACATCAACGCTGCGCTCCCTATTAATGGCTGGCGAAATGTCATCAAGGGTACTAGTCCAAACCACGGAAAAGTCCGGCAAATCGTCAGCCGACTCTACGACCCCGCCGCGCTTCTCTACTGCACCCCTAATTGCTTCCTCGATTTTGTGTTTAACTGACGAGTATCCGTTAAACGACCTCCGGCCCGGGTCATCAAGCCTTCCATCCTTCCCCGTCATTTCTCTCCAGTAGGTATCAGCTACACTCTCGTACCAACCGTCGGTCCCGAAACCGAACTGTTCGTTTGCTTCTCGAAGCGCCCTCCCCTTCCTGGACAAGCTGATAGGGGAAGAAAATGTCCGAGGCTCCATGTTCTTAGCCATAGCGCCAGCGATATCGGACCTATCCTCTTCGAGTACTGCGTCTATGACAGTTTCAACCTCATCCTCGTCAAAGCGGTCGGGGTCCATACCCAGTTTGTGAAGGATATCATCGCTCTTGCTCGACATATCATCTCGGATGCCATCTTTCCACTCTCCGCGAAGCGTGTCGCTGACCTCGCTGGGGTTGTTGATGTAGTCCTGAACAGACTCCTCCGGAATGACCATGTCGCTACTCACGAAGTCGTCGGCAGCATTATAGGCGGTGCGACCTTTCAGGCCATTAGTCATCTTCGTATAGTCAGATAGACTCTGCGTCCTCGGTGGAGCGCCCTCCTCCTTCCCCTTCGCGTCTCCGTTACGCCGACGCTGACTCATCGTGGCCTTATGGAAGCACTACTTATAGGCGTGGCTCCCGGGCCGGTGACTCTTGTGTCCGCACTTGCCGTTGTCGGGGCAGGGGATAGTGTTGCTCATAATTTCTCCTTCTGGTTAATTGTTCGTCTTGGCGCGGTAAACGCCCCTGGATGTGTACTGATCCTGGTCGAAGTTGTCTGAGTAGTCAAAAAGCCGGTAGAAGCCCGCCGTCCTGTCGTCTCTCACGCCAGAGGTCCATCCCGTCTTCGCATACGTCCTCGCAGGGACCTTGACCCTGTATTCACCGGATAGGCGAACAGGGGTGCTCTGGATGTCTCCACCAACCTCGTCTTTGTACGCCCCGGTAATGACGATGTGAGGCTGCTGAACCATCATATCCCGCCGATCAGAATCCTCATCCGACGGGGCAATGTCGTTCAGTGAGCCAGACCAGACGACGCTGATCCCCCGCAAGTTACGATCATTGAGCCACTTGGCATTCTTACCAATGGCCTCCTTAAGGGAAGCTGCGATGACTTGGCGGTCGGCCTCCATCGCGGACGCTCGCATCTCCTCCCTTGGCATATTATACTGCAGCTCTCCTCCTTTCACCAGATAGTCGATATACCCGTCCGCCAAGGTAGCGTACCAATCGTCAGAGCCGACCTCATGGTTAGCGGTCGCCTCACGAAGAGCGGCGGATACCTTCTCTCTCGCATATGCAGAGTCAGCGAGATCAGCGACGAGCATTCGAGGGCCAGTGTTAACAGCCATGGCATTCGCAGCTTCTACATCTCGAATCCCAAGGGAGACGATCTTACACGCTCCGTCAATCTCGTCACGGGATAGCTCATCAATATCAATGACAGCCTCTTCGAGGAAATCCCCAATCTGATCCTGGATATTACCTTTAAGCTGGCTCTCCTGCTCATCTGTCATGTAGACGCCCCAGGGATTATTTATGTACTTCTGGATTTGATCATCGTCTAGAGACAACCCATCGAAGACAGGCGAGTTCTTCAACCTATAGGTCTGTGGCGACTGAGAGAATGCCTTGTGCATATTCATTTCAGTCTCCCTATCAAGGCTCCTACCAGCGGGGCTGCTCGGCGGACGACCCATTGCGCTGTCTGAGGTCTTAGCTGGCTTGCGGGTTGCAGATGCCTTCTCCTCAACGCACTTCTTGTAGGCAAGTGACCCCACACGGTGTTTGTAGCTACCGCACTTACCGCCGTTCGGACATATGACCATTTGCATAGCGTCTTACCACTCCTCGTTTGTTTGGATTGCGCGCTCACGGATAAACGCGGCAAAATCTTCTGGCAGTCGTTCAGAGTTAGCCTTAGTGGACACTTCGGTCACGATACCGATAATGTCATCGGTAACGACTGCCTCATCTTCCCTGATGATTCGAGTAGCAACAAAGTAGTTGTCATCGAGACCGTAAGGCAGGTCGCAGCGTTCCATTCCATAGAAATCTGCGACGTCACGCCACAGGCCTGTTTCGGCAGCATTTTCGAGGACGTCAAGTACCTCATCGTCATTACCGGCGTCAGAGACGAATCCAGCCGCTTCTAGTGGCTTACTGAAATCCGTATTGACGAAAAACCTGGCACGAATATTGTGGTCTCCGGAGTCACGCCAGACCTCGATGGTCCCAGTATCAACGCCCCTGACCTTTAACCTCTTCGATGAGCTATGGATGTCAGATAGCGGAATGCCCGTATTCAGGCCCGGCGTCTTCGGGGCAATCATGCCACCAACAGGCTTACCCCGTCCAGAAAACCGGGCAACGGCAAGGCACTCGCGATACCGAGCGCTCTTCGGGTTATGGGCACGAGACCCACACACCCCGTTGTTAGGACAAGGAATAAGCTTCATTACGACCTCTCTACCGCTAACCGAACCGGGGATAAAACCCGCCCCCTCTCCCGAAATTGTATCGCGGTAGAGGGGGCTTGTAATGCGGTGAGAAGGGGAAAAACTAGCCCCTATCTACCCGGCGGAACGGGAGCTACCCCGGGAACATGGCGTCGGTCTTGTCCTTCGTGCGCTTCCCATTCTCGATGGCCGCGTCAAGGACACGACCGGACGTATTGGCAAACTTGTCGAAAATGGACTCGCTCGGAGCCGACAGTTTAAAGGCCGGAGCCGGAGCCGCCCCCGCTGCCTGCGCTGGCGAAACACCCGTCTTCGTCGGGATAGTCGCGAGGGTGTCGAGAATGTCGTTCTTCTGTCCATAGTCAGGGTCACCGTCAGCCGCGTAGAACGACCGGAACATACGGTACTGGTTTGACCCCTTCGGTTCCAGCATACCGGCACCGAGGACCTTAACCTTCTCCAGGCCGGGTTGGCCGATAACCACCTGGGACGACATACCATCACGGCACTTCATGCCGATTCGACGCATCTGCTGCCTGATGACAGAGGGGATGGATGCGTTCGTCGGATACTGCGTTGCACACACAAGGTACATACCGGAGGAACGCGCCTTACGAGCGATTTCGACCGTCGCTGCGAGTAGCCTGTTCTGGTCCTCTTTCTCATCCTTACTAGCCGCGTCAGCGAACAGGGTGGCGCACTCTTCGAGGATGATCACCTTAAATGGCATGAAGAGGGGGTGATCCTCAAATGGGATGCCCTGGTCAGCTGCTTCTCGCATGGCGATCTCACGAGCCTTTGACAGTTTCTTCGGGGCCTTCGGGTGCTGGGACATGACTGCGTTACGGCGGTTCATCTCCTCAACCATCTTCTCCATGAGGTCGGCTGCATTAGCCATGAAGTTCTCATCCGGGGACCAGGTGTCCACGAAATCGGTCACGATATCGGCGTTACGATAAACCTGCATTTCGTTCTTAGGCTCAATCATCGCAATTTCTAGCTCCGTCGGCCCGTTATTGTGAATGAGCTGGAGGATCATGTCAGCCATGGTCACCGACTTACCAGCACCCGACTGGCCCGCGACGAGGAGGTGAGCACCGGACGCAGACTCCCAATCGTCAAAAGCGAACTCATCGTCAGCCATGACACCGGCAGCCCAGGTTAGGCGAGGCACGCCCTTCTCACGAGGGAACAGGATGCGGCTCTTGTAATCACTGAACGTGAACATACGATTCAGGGGGTCGGTCTTACTCGCGATGATATCGAATGACGTCCTCTGGCTCCTCTGAATCTCCTGAATCTGGCGACGCGAAAGCCGAACCCCGGGCTTCTGTTCGACCGTGCTCTCCTTCATGGGGATGTCGTTGATTTCGAGGAACTGGTTCCCGGACGTAGCTGCAATGCGGGCGGACTTAGCCTTGACGTCATCGACGGTCAGGCCGTCAGGGAGCATAAACGTGATCTTGTCGACGATGGCTGTCGCCTTACCACGCTTCACGTACTCGGGAAGGCCATCCTGTCCTTGGACACCGGTGACATGGAAGTTATACAGCCATGTCATAATGTCAACCCTCTTTTGCTCAACCGACGTAGGGTTGATATAGTCGACGTTCCCCATGATCGGCTTCTCCTCGGAGATGTACATGACAATAGTGCCAGAGGGGGCAGACCTAATCGGGGACGGCATAGCACGGACCCACTTAACGCCAAGGGCCGTCTGGATGTCTTCGATCCTATTGAGGAATGACACGATGTTCACCGACGGGTCCTTGGGGACGACAGCAATGGAGATGATCTTCGTCGGCGACTTCGGCGTTGTCACCGGAAGAGACTGGTAGTAGATGCATTCTCCGATGCCCCTAATCGTCCTCAGGGCATTGACGACAACGGCACGGGAGACCAGCTCCCGCATACGGTCATCGATAGTCGGATCAAGCAGCTTGGGGACATCGCGTTCAGAGTACCAGACACGGAGGGCCTGGGTGCCGACCGAGCCAATAATCTCATTGCCGTTAGCATCGAAATTGCCGACCGGGGCAACTGCCACCATGTTGCAGTTAGGAATCGCACCCCTCAGCTGCTCCTCAAACCCGACGTACTCATCGAACGTGTGATGCTTCGGGATCGAAAGAACAGCAATCTTCACAGTGGGGTCATAGGGGACATCGCCCTCAGGGTGCATCGATTCCCATTCGTCGACAGTAGGTAGCTCCTGCTCCCCAAGAAGAGTGGGGATGGCATCCTCTTTCTTGAACCCAAAGATATCCTGCCATAGCTCCCGTCGCTCGTTCCTCTCATCCCACTGCGCGATGTACTGTGCCTGCAAGTCACGGGAGATGGAGATCAGCCCTGCAACCACAAGCTCAATGAGAATGGCCGTCAGGATTACCCAGACCCCTAGATGTGCAACGAGGTTGATGATGAGCGTCAGGAAGACGAGGCCAGCGCTAATAGCACCCCACTTGATCAGGACCGGCTTCATGTCAATACCGCCAGTGTCCATCCTGATAGCAGACAACATAACCTGCGGCTTCGGCTCAACAGCCATGATGGACTCAGGCTCGCCCTGCATGGATTTCACTGACAGAACAAGCTGGATAGTAACAAACCAGCCCGACGCCGACAAGGGCACGGTAATGAACCATGGGAGCGAGATTGGGTGCAACGACGACAGGATGAAATCAATAGCGGACAGCGCAATAGCAGAGACGAAGGCAAAATACGATGACATGCGGGTCATCGGTGTCATGCCGGGCGCGAAGCCATGATCATCGTCAGCCCTCGGAGGGCCAAAACCGATGATGTTCTTATCTGCGATCAGGATGCTAAACTGCGGCTTCAGGCACATGAAGAAACAGGCCAGCTTATACCCCATCGTCCCCGGGTAATACGCACCCAGGGTTGGATTGGTGACCATCAAGTCCTTCCATACCTGAGCCAGCAGGTACAAGAGAACGACAGACAGGACACCAAGAGGGAAAGACGAGATCACGAAAACAGTGGCCACGGACGCCACAATCCCAAAGAGGGCGAACTTCCGCCACGCCTCCCACGGGCCAAGGATACCCCTATTCATCGCACTCCTCTCCCTCAAGTAGCTCTGGCATGAATACCGAACCTGCGTCCCGGCTGGCATTACTGAAGACAGCGTTTAGTGCAATATACGCTGGCGAGGAATCCCTGATCCCCATACTCTCCACCTCTCCTATCAGATACTATGGCCCACTATCGAGCAATTCCTACTTCGACGATACCGTTAACAATGTCCGACAGAAGGTCTTCCGTCGGCAATTCATCGCTCTTAGTCAGGTCATCGACGCCCTCATTATCGATAATGGCATCAAACGTCTTCTTCTTCATCCTGGACTTGCGAAGGATCGACTTGTCAATCGAGTCCTCTGCGATCATGTAGTGAATGTACGCCTCGTGGGGATCGTACAGCTCAGAGAAGCGGGCCCAGCAGCGACCGGCAATCTGAACAACCCAGGAGGGCGTGTACGGCATATCAACGACGAGGACATCCTTCGCAGCAGTCAGGGTGTGACCCTCACGGGCAGCCATGGAACAGATGATCAATCGTACGTCGTCGTCTTCCTGGAACGCTCTCTTCGCCTCCTGAATCTCATCACCGGACATTTCACCGCCAGGGAGGATATACACGGGGTTGTATTTGGCGAGCAGTTCCGAGGACATGATATCTGCCCTGGTATCGCGGAAATGCGCAAACACGATGAGCTTTCGTCGGGAAGGGTCATCCGAGACAGGGGCGTTAACACTGTCAGCGTGCTTCGTGACCAGGTTACCCTGCAGGAAGTCGTCGATCCATTTAACGGCTGCTTCCGACTTGCCGTTGGATGCGATCTTACGAAGCTCGCCAATCTGCATGAGCATGGCGGACGAATCCAGCTTCTTCGATGCAATCTTCATAGCACGCTCAATGCCAATTCCCTCTTCAGCAGCCAGCTCTTTCGCCTTCTCAAGGTAGAAGTTGTAGAAGTCGACCGTGGCCTCCTTATACATGTCAGTGTACTCTTCATTCAGCTTTGTGTACACAACATTCTCGGTGAGGTCCGGCATCGGACGCATGACATCACTCTTGCGACGACGAACCATTGACGCATCAGTGATCAACAGCTCGTTCAGTTCCTCAATATGGGAGGCCCCGGAATTCCACCAGTTGTGATACTTATCGTAATAGCCATTACAAAAGTAGATTTCAAAAGCCCTCTTGGACGACATTTCGCCACGCTTACACACTGCGCCGCCGCCCCATGACTTACGCCAATACTCAGTGGTCTTCGGCAACGTCTCCTTGGCGTACCCAGCAATCCACTCGTGGACGCCAATCACCTTCAGGATAGACCATAGCTCAATAGGCATATTCAGGAACGGCGTACCGGAGGCCATGCAAATAAAGCTTCCCTCCCGCGCGCCGATAGGAAGACTCTCGTCTTTGCTATATGTGGCAGCCTTCTTGATGATGTGCTTGGATAGCTTAATGGCGGCCTTCGTACGTGCGGCTGTCTCGTTCTTGAAGACGTGGCATTCGTCGGCGATAAAGCCGGACGGATTCATTGCCATGATCTCTTCGACGCGGTACGACAAGATATCGTGGTTGAGGAGAATGTAATCGACCTCTGGGTCAATATAGGATTCCTTGCGACCCTGCAGGATGACGATAGTGGGGTCATCTACCCACATCATGATTTCCTTAGCAATCTCGTCGACCATGGACTTCGTGACAGAAACAACACACGGACCCATGCGGCGACCGCGAGACTCATGGTAATTCTTGAACGTCTCCCAGGCACAGGTGAACTCGCCGCCCTTACCAAGGCCAACCTGATCCGCCAGTAGACCGCCACCCCTAACAGCGAGGGAGAGGGCAGCGATTTTCTGGTGCCGCTTCAACGAACGACCAGAGGGAAAAACATCGGGAACAGAGAAGCCCAGTGACAGTGCCAGTTCCGCATTCTCCTCCACCTGGCTTACTGACGTCTTATTGCCACCAAGGAACTCATTGAGGCGGGCCGTCAACTCAACACCGCACTCTCGCATATTGGAGCGAATGACTCCCTTCCCCTTATCCTGAGGTTTGAACGCGATGACCTTATCAGAGAACGTCGCCTCAAGCGTAGCCGAGGAGTTCTCGGCGATAGTCTTAGCCACCGACCAGGACGGGGAGCCATACAGGACGCCCCAGTCATTCACAAGGAAGGCGGCCATGTCGTCAGAGTCCCACTCTACAGAGTCAATCGCATGACTAATGTCGTCGAGAACCTTGCTGGCCGACGGCTCCCCATCCTCACCGGCGTTATCCTTCACCCATTTAGTTAGGTACTTTTTAGCCTGGAAGATGGACTCGGCAGGGGTGGACCCACTACCGTCATCATCCATAAACGAGAACAGGTCGGCTGAAGACTCAGACGGCATCATGAGATCGAACTCCACGCCCGACGGTGCAGGTTCAATGCGTACAGGAGACACAGTGTCAGTCATTTAAAAATCCTCGTCATCGTCATCTTGTGCCCGAGCCGACATGCTCGACTGTTTGTCCACGTCCGACAGGGCGCCATATTCCGGCAGGTACTCTAGATCGATCTTACCGCTTGGGGAGTACCGAGACAGTTCTACGTTGACAACCATAAGGTGCTCCGGCGCTTCAGGGTCGCGGGTGTACGGGCGATCAAGCATCATAACTACGTCGGCATCCTGCTCAATCGCACCCGAATCTCGGAGCATCCATGAGTGAGGCTCCGTATCCGCGCCAGACCTGTTGAGCTGGCTATTCAGAATGATGGCTGCCCCAGAGGCCAGAGCGAGTTTCTTGAGCGTCGACGTGATCTGGGAGACCTCGGCATTGGAATTGCTCTTATCTTCAACGAGGAGCTGCAGGTAGTCGATGATGACCAGTAGGGGTCTCTTTTCGCCCTTCGCCATTTGAGCGACCTTGTTAATTCGTGCCGTGATAGACGAGAACGACATATCGTCGTTGTCATCGCGGGAAACCATAATCAGGCGGTCGTAGGCAATAATCGCACTCTCGGACTCAGCAGCTTCACGAAGTTCAGAGTCGTTCGGGAAATCAGACGGGAACTGGTTACTCACCATGCACTCGCCCCAAACCTTCGAGACAGAAACCATGGAGTGGGCAGAAATCATGCGGCTCAGGACCTCCTTGTTCATCATCTCCAGGGAGAAGAGGAGAACCCAGGCCCCCTGTTCCATAGCGTTAAGAACAAGGTTCGTCGTGAGCAGCGATTTACCCACCTTCGGGCGGGCACCAATCACATAGAGGCGGCCCTCCTCAAACCCGCGAATGATAGCATCGATATCCCTGAGCCCGGTTTTGACAATCGTGCCAGCGCCCGCCGCCTTGCGAATGCGCTGCACCTTCTGCCGTGGCGTCTCCAAGATAACCTCCTTGGCAGAGGAGGCCACTTCGCTAATGGCGTTAATCTCACCGAGAATCGAGTCAATTTCGGCGCCCGAGCGGACTGCGTCCTTCAGGTTACTCAGCGACGAATCAAGGTCACGGAGCGTCGACAGCCGACGAAGCGTCTCAAGGCTAGACGAGAAATCGCTAATGCTCAATGATGCGCTGAGAACTTCCCTGCGTAGAGACACGACATTCGGGTCATCGTTAGAGTTGTCCTCAACGACGTAGTCCCTGGCGGCCTCAGGGATTTCCTGGTACACGACGTCAGGTGTGAGGGTCTGGTTCTTGCCGTGCTTACGCACAGCGGAAATAACTGCATCGTAGATGACCTTCGACGCCGTACCACTGAACAGCTTACGAGTATCCTTAACCTGATGCTCTGACGGTGTAGATACTCCAAAAAGAGCCAGCCACTTAGACTGGAATTCCGGGCTATTCAGCCGTTCATCACAGAATAGGCCAGCGAGCACGTGAAGCTCCATACCTTCATTACGTAGATATGCGTCGTCTGCGGCCATTCCCTCTCCTTAGCTTCTCCGTCGCCCCTTAGAACCGGCGACCCCCCGATAGTAGCCGAGGAAGGGAAGGGGCTGCCTCTCCCGGCGACTACTTCATGAGCGTAACCAGCAACTCGTCCTGTAGGAAGGCTGGCTTCATAACGGCCTGGGTAGTCTCGCCAGACCGGACAGCGGAAACAGCCTGCTTAGCTGTACTCTTCATCGCATCCCTCGCGGACATCATCATGGCCTGGCTCGGTGACGAGATGACGAAGGCCCAGAAAGAGATGTAGTTCTCCGTGGAGAACTCACCGTTCTGGGTGATGGTTTTTGACAGCTTGGAGGCTGCGTCCGCATACTGAGCCTGGTTAATCGGCACGCCATCCTTCATGTGGAGGACATTGGTAAGGGACTGAACGTCCTTGATGTCAGACTGGTGCGTGATCCCAGCAGCCCTCACCTTCTCGATAATTGAGGCAGGGGAGAGTGATGCATTCTCAATGGCGATGACACGGCGCATCTTGTTAGCCCACGCCTTCCCTTGGAGAGCCTGGGTTACCTCGATGATGTAGTGCTGTCTCACCTTGTCCTGGTCTGGGGTGTCGGACGGGAAAACCTGGTCAATGAAAGTGATGATGTCGGCCAGGTTGGTGGTGGACCGCTCAGAGTGCTCCATCATGTCCCAGGGGATCAGATCATCGGCATCCCATTTCTCAGGGTTACGGAAAGCCACAGACTTATCCTGCTTGATAATCTGGTCAATGTACCACTGGGTCTTTTCTGGCGGTGGCGTGACCGCGCCATTCCATCCACTCTTCCAATCACTCAGGAAAAGGTCCACATCGCCATACCAGGCAATATGCCCTCCTCGGTTCATGACCGCCTCGCCAAGAGGGTTGACCGTGGACACCGTGCCCTGCGGATTCGCGGCCATGCAGAAGGAGGTGTAAGGGTTAATGTCGTGGCTGTCGAACTTACCGTGAGTCAGGACGCCGAGCATGGCATTCTGCTGCGACACCATACACGTCGTCATCTCATCAGCGAAGATAATAGTCAGCCCTCGATGCTTACGCCAGTACTCCACAACCTGCTTCGCGACATCGGGGATGGAACGCTTCATCACCACCTCGTTGTCTTTCGGGTCAATAGCGGTGTAGAAAATACCGCTGATGATGGAGCTGTCCTGGGTAGACGGCTGCATGGTGATGACCTGGTACGGAGTGCCATTCTCGTCAGTCAGGCGGCTAAGGGCCTCAATCGTTCGTGTCTTACGCGCACCAACCGGACCCCAGAGGGTAACTGGCACCTTACATGCAAGGAATATGCGCAGCAAGTCAAATGCCACTCGACGCTCAACAGCCTTCACATCACCATCTACGACAGGGATTTCGCTTGCATACAGATCATCGAAGCTAGCCAGTGGCAGGAACGACGGCCTAACGAAACCATCCGGGATGAAGTCGTCAGATGCCCCCTCCTCGATATTGATGGGGAAGCTTGTCATTCGTCATCCTCACTATCTTCTCGCCCAGACCCTCGATGGGTCCCGTTGTTCTGTTCGATCATGAGCAGTCGGTCTGAGATACGAGACCACAGGGCGCGACCAACGTAGCCGGAGAGGCCAGTCTCAATCTCAGTGCTCGTGAACGGGAGATTGGTTGTGATGATCGTGATCTTGTCAGGGTCAGCCCAGCGCTGATCAATAACGTAATGGAAGGCGTCCTTCTGCCTGTCGGACATGCCCGCCTGAGACACGCCAACGTCATCGATCACCAGGACTCGCGGGGACACGAGTTCCTGAATGACCTCGTCGTACATGTACGATGCACGAGAGAGGGCATCGCTCGCATAGACGTACGCGCCAGAGCAGAGGGACTTGGACACGATCTTACGAGCGATAGCGATAGCCGTTGTCGTCTTGCCAGTTCCATTCTTACGACCACTCACGACAGCCATCTGATAAGCGTCAGTGCCGAGGGTCTGGCGGGGGGTGGTTGCATCCTCGACGAACTGGCGAATCTCTCGCTGGGTGCCGCGAGGCAGGTCTGACCTGCTTCCGACGATGTACTCCTCATACGGGTAATTCAGGTACTCAGGAGGAACCATCTGTTCGAATGCTGTAACAAGACTCTTGCGATGCTTATTTTTGCACTCAATCACAAGCTTCTTGGTTCGCTCTTTAGCGGCCTCAGACCTCGGGGGTAGCTTCTCTACGTCGGGGACGGACCAAAGGCCGGCAGAGGACCCATTCAGGACCTCTGAGGAGGGCAGAATAAGCTCCCCTCGCAGAACCTTCTCGTTAATAGCCATCTGGACAAGGTCTTTCGCCATCTCTTCTGCAAGTTCCCTTGCACGCTCGTCAATAAGATCGTCCGTGATTTCCGCTGTAATGTCCCTCACGCGCTCCTCGGCTCGATCTTCCGTGATTTGCTTAGAACGCTCATTGACGCGCTCCTCAGCAAGCTCTTCTGCCAAGTCCCCGGCGACGTACTCGATGAATTCGTCGTAACGATCTTCGAGCACGCCCTTCAGAAAATCATCGACGTAATACAGGAAGCTACGCTTTCGTTTCCCCTTGGATCGCGACGATGCCCAATTCCGTACGAAATCAGCCGCGTCGTCTACATCAAAGTCATCAGGCTCATCCAAACGGTCTTCGGCGGCCTTCCTCTTGTGCCTCTCCTCCTCAAGCTCCTTCGTAAGCTCCATCGCGTCTTCGCCAGTCAGGCCGTCTGTGTATTCGTCTGCATGCTTTTCAATGATGTAAGTAGCGTAGTCATCATACTTGTGCTGTAGGACAGCGTTCACGAACTCGTCAACGTTACGAATGACCTTAGGCATATCACGATGCGCGTTTTTAGAGGCCCACACCCACACATCGTCGGCTACGTCGTTCATACTGAATGGCTTGTCTTCGTCTTCTGCCGGCTCAACGTCGCTTATCGGCTCATCGACCCTGTTCTGCAGGGGTGCCGGTTCATCGGTATCTGCTGACTCTTCAGTAGCCTTCCGAATGGCCTCCTTGCCAAGGAAGCTGTCTTCGTCAAAATCTTCTTCGTAGTAGTCTCTCATTACTTACTCCTATGCGAAGGGCGGAACCCACTGAACTGACTTTCGAGCGTATCAATGGCTTGCTTCCGAGACATGCCGCCATCCCTTGCCTCTGAAAGCGCCTTCCAATAACCGTGCGGGGCTAGGTGATGGAACCTTGCAACCTTCTCCTGAGGGACCCCATCGCGGATCATATCCATAGCGGCCTTATCCTCGGAAATGTACTCAAGTGTATCCGTGTACTCGTCAGGGTCATACCCTTCGATTTCAAGGACATCATGGAATTCATTCCGATCAACAAGGCCTAGTGGCTCATCACGCTGGAAACCAGAGGGGCCAAGTGCTCGGATCACGTCTCGTGGAAGCACCCCGGTGAGACCAGTAACCGAACGGACATCGCTAACTGCCCTGGCTATGTCCCTCTTGCTCACTGCGCCGATCAGCTCAATAGCGTACGGCATCTCTTCGTAAGGCCAGACGTCAACGCCCGTACCCAGCACCTTAGCCAGCTCAGCGATCTTGTCGACGCCCTCCCGGTCCGCCGAAAACTCCTCATTGGCTTCCCCGCCGACTACCTCTGCCTGCGGGTGCGGAATCGGGCCATGACCAAGATACTCGTCAAGAGTCTTCCCCGAGGCACCTAGCTTGATAGAAAGCCTGTAAATCTTGTTCATGATGTCGACGTTCGAGAGAACCTTGATGACGCGCTTCACGTCAGCTGACCTGTCTACCGACGTGGGCGTGTAGGCTGCGTAGATGATCCCATTGGAGACATCAGTTTTATTGAACCCGTCATCCATGATGGAATGGACGGCCTTCCGGAAACCTACCGGAGGATTGTCTGTCGTCAGACGCCCTGGCTTGAGAGTCTTCTCCTGCCAGAGCTTCCAGCAGGAATCTACGAAAGCATCCGCGTTGGTCTGAGACGACCTAATGATCGGCATGTCACCCCTCCTCAAAAAGCTCGCGAATCTCGTCGACCTCCTCCGAGCTTAAAGGGAGAACGAGAGGGCCAGTGCCGCCAGGGAACTTCATATACGACCCACGCCCAGTGGGAGACGCAAGGAAGATATTGTACTCAACGAGGCCATCCTCCCCATCGCCCGAGAACTGTCGGCCCTCATCTTTTACGCGAGAGAGAACCGGGATGATCCGTCGGACTGCCGCCTTGAACTCAGTAGGAGACATTTTCTTTCCGTCTAGTTTCATCGACCGCCTCGACGACAGAAACCGGGAGACATCGATAACGTCAACAGAGTTATATGAGAGCCTAGGGTTACCAGACCAGCTATCGTACCCAAAAGTACCAGTAGCGACGATGACGTCGCCCTCCTTGCACGATGCTACCAGAAGGGGCCGGTTGTCACCGAATGCAATCACTCGAATCCTCGACCCGTCGGCGTCTTCGAGAATCAGTTCAACGGGCTTACTCCCCGATTCGTTGAACCTGTCGGACTTAGAGACAACAACACCCTCTACACGGTACTTTTTCCTGCGCTCGCCGTACTCAAGGACATCCGAGACAGGGGTGGATTTGAAAAGAATGTCGTAGTACCCCTGTGCGTACTCCCTGATGGAGTTGAATTTCTTCATAGGGTGTTCACCGATAAAGAAGCCCAGGACCGACCGCTGGATACATGCATCCTTAATGGGGGAGGCATCGGCTACAGCGTTCATCAGAGTAGTCGCCATTTCTCGCCACTCGTCCGCCTCCGGAATATCATCGACAGAGAAGAGGTCGAAATCGTCATCCTGGCCCGATCTCGCAATCTTCCTCGCAGACGAGAGAATGTCCTCAGCCAGAAGCCTCATGCTCTCACGGGAAGCACCAAGTGACAGCGCATCCAGGGCGCCAGAGTTAACCAGGTTCGTAAAGTTGGTCTTATTGAGCTTTGCTCCGTACTCGATGCTCTTCTGTGCGAAATCAAGCACATCCTTAAACTCGTCGCCGTCGCGGGCATCTACGATGTCCTGGCATAGCTGCCAGCCGCAGGATGCAATAGTCGTCAGGCCGAGGATGATTGAGTCTTCATCCCTGTTGCCAGACTTCGAAGGAATGGTCCTTGCTTCCACGCCGGACCGGTTGACGTCAGGAGGCAAGACATCGATACCTCGGGTACCCAGGTACTCAACGTACCGGAGCACCTTATCGTCATCGAGGACCTGGAGGCACCCGACCCCGAACTGCGCGGGGTAGTAGTGCTTAAGCCACGCGGTCTGGTACGAAATCTTCGCATACGAGACTGTGTGCGCCTTATTGAATGCGTACTCTGCGAAGTGGATGATCATGTCCCACATCTCGTCAGTGACATCGCCGTAGCCACGTTCAGTCATACGGGCCTTAAACGATTCCTCCTGCTTATCTAGGATGGCCCTGTCCTTCTTGCCAACTGCCTTACGGAACGAATCAGCCTCAGCGGCGTTGTATCCCGCGTAGTGCTGTGCGAGCGCCGAAATCTGCTCCTGGAAGATGGTGAGACCATACGTCTCCTTCAAGAGCCAGCGCATATCCTCATGGATCACATTCTCAGCCATTCCGCCGTTGCGTTTAGCGTCGACGAACTGTTTATGAATGTTGGAACCCAGGGGGCCGGGGCGGTAGAGAGCAAGGCAAGCGCTAATGTCGCTAAAGCTGTCGATGCGCAAGTCCATTGCAAGACGCGTCATTCCAGGAGACTCCATCTGAAAGACAGTCTCAGTGTCGCCGTCAGCAAGCATCTTAAAGACAGCAGGGTCATCGAGAGGAACATTGTCGATGTCTACGTCAATGCCGAGGTCCGCCTTAATGCGTTCAACAGCCTTAGAGATGACATCTAGGTTCTTCAGTCCGAGGAAGTCGAACTTCAACGCTCCGATATCGTCAATATGGTGCTTGTCGTACTCACAGGCTAGGGCGTGCTCGTCCCCACCGGACATGGGGAACAAGTCGGAAAATGGGCCAGGAGTGATGACGACGCCGGCAGCGTGGATGCCTGTTCCACGAATATACCCCTGGACGTTAGCTGCGCACTCAAGCGCGTTCCTCGTATTCTCATCGCCATTCTTATACTCGTCGCGCAGGTCACATGCCTGCTTCCACGCACCCACAGCCTGCCTTTCGGCGTCCTCACGGCTTCGAGTGGGCTCGTCCTCGCTAATGGCTTCAGCCACGGTGATTTCGTCGCCTACTGGCATCATGTCTGCGAGAGACTGAGCATCAGAGGCAGGAATCTCATAAACGCGGGCAGCATCCTTGATGGCCATCTTACTCTTCAAGGTCATATACGTAGCAAGACGGCCAACACGGTCAGCTCCATACTTAGAGACCATGTAGTCAACAAGCTCGCCTTGGCGCGCATTCTCGATGTCGATGTCGATATCCGGCATCGTGACACGGGAAGGATTCAGGAAGCGCTCAAAGTAGAGGTTGTGGCCAATAGGGTCAATATCGGTAATGTGGAGGCAGTAAGACACCACCGACCCGGCTGCAGACCCTCGACCGGGGCCAAAACGGATGCCATGATCACGACCCCAGTTCATCGCGTCCCAGAGGATCAGGAAGTAGCCGTTGAATCCCATCTGGTCGATGACATCAAGCTGGTAGTTGAGCGCGTCAAGAGCGTTGTCGTACGCCTTCCCACGGTACAGGATGGGGAGTCGCTTCATGCACAGCGCACGAAGCATTTCCCTCTCAGAGCCGTACTCCGGGGGAACGTCGAACTTCGGGATGTGGTAATTCTTCCCCGAGATGTCCATCTTGTACGTGGTTCGGTCAACGATCTCAGCGGTGTTATCGATGGCCCCAGGGAAGATGTCAGACGGGAGCACGCTCTCCATGTAATCCGACGAACAGAAGTCATTCTCATCGGAAGAGAACGAGAACGACGGACTACTGATCTTGTCACCAGTCTGGATACAGAGGAACTCCTGGTGAGTATGGGCCGACTTACGGTCAGAGTAGTGGGTGTCGTTCGTACCCAGGAGCGGGAGAGCAAGACTCTTGGAGATTCGACGATGCCACCTCTGAGCCTTGATCTGATCCGGGAAATCGTGAGCCATGACCTCCACGTAGTAGTTACCATCACCGAAAATATCGCTCATCTGGGAGATGTGTTCGATAGCCTTCTTCTCCTGGCCTGCCAGATAAAGCTGGTTGGCGTACGAGCCAATGCAGCCTGACGTGGCGATCACGTCCCCAGACCGGAAGAACTGCTCAATCATCGGGATATCGAACAGGGGGAACTTGGCATTCACCCTTTGGTGCTCCCACGCGAAAGTGGACGCCCGCATAAGCTCCTGGTAGCCCCGGTTGGTCGTAGCAAGCAGGGTCATGTGGTACCGAGCCTTACCCGCACCACCGATGTTCTTGTCACGGCCATTTCGTTCGCGGGTCTTAAGGTTGTGGATTTCCTCAACCTCAGCGAACGACGGGACAAAGTAGGCTTCGAGACCGGGAACCAGCTTCACGCCTGTCTTCTCTGACGCCTTAGCTGCCTCGACCATGCCACCCAGCCTGCCATGATCGGTGATGCCAACACCCGGCTGGCCAAAGCGAGCTGCCCTGTCGAACATGTCTGAGATATGCTGCATCCCGTCCAACGGGGAATACTCTGAGTGATTATGCAGGTGCGAAAACGGTCGACGAGCCATAAATTCTTGCCTTTCCAGGAAAATTTCTCTACGCCTACTGTACCGGCGACGCCGCGAAAGGGATGCTCTCCTGGAGACGCCTGGAGACGGCTGGGGTGGGAGGGGTGGCCTGGCGTAGGCAAAAAGAACGCCAACCTTCCCAGCAGCCGGAAGATTGGCGTTCAGCGGAGCCGACAGGATTCGAACCTGCGAGGGGAGTTACCCCAACCTCATTAGCAGTGAGGCGCAATAAACCGTACTATGCGACGACTCCTCCAACGTGCGGTGGCCTGGCTAGCCGTTGAGAGCCAGGCCACCGCGAATGCTAGACAGCGACCCTTGAACTGCCTAGCCTCTGGAGAGTGAGTAACCCGTCTTCTCTCCGGAGGAACGAGAAAAGTATACCACATAAAGGGATGATGGGAAACTCTTGATCAGGGCTTCTCCGGCTCAAGGTAATGCACGAAGAGCTTGTCATTCGCTACATGCGAGAACAGGTATCGGCCACCGAGGCCGCCGACACCGTACGTGGTATGGCGAATGGCGTCATTGATAGATGCCCCATAGACGAGAGTGGCCCAGTTCCGGTCATCGTCCACTCTGGTCAGTTTGGCCCTTCCGACCGTGGGGAGATCAAGCAGTGCGATGTTGTACAGCCCGTTGAGGACTGCAAGATCATCGTCCGTCAGAACCGCATCCGGCTTCTCCCCCTTCACGTACCGACTGAGGAGGCCAGGGTTAGTGATCTGCGGGTACAGGTAAACCGCCTCTGAAACCCGCTCATTCAGATACTCCTTGTAAGGGAGCACAACCGTGTTCCAAAACCGGTTAACCGGGTTCACTGTTGCCTCAAGCGGGGCGACAGACGGGGTTGCATTGTCGACTGCCTGAGTGAAGAGGCTGTTGCCCGAAAGAATCGTAACTGACATATGTTCTCCTGTTTCGTAATGCCTTCTTGTGTATCTCTCGGGAACTGATTATAGGGCAATTTTCAGCGGTTACGAGCCAAGCAGGGCCTTCACGATAGAACTCGTCCGGAGGCCACCCTTTTTCGACTTCGAGAGGACGCGGGAGGAAAGCGTCAACTCACAGCTATCCGGCGACGTTCTCGCCAAGTGCAGGTAGTCGTTCGACAACTCCCTCATGGCTCGGCGAATAGCAGCCTGCCTCTTCTTCACGTCTCCAGAATTATCCCCTCGGTCTATTTCCTGAGCGATGGAGATAATGGAATCGATGTCCCCGTCAAGAGCGATGGCTTGCAGTTCTTTCTGGAGCCGCGCATTCCTCGCGTTGCCAACATCCCTCGTTCCAGATACGATGCGGGACCGCATCTGAGAGAACCTATCCCTCCCAATCGCCTTCTCAAGAACAGCGTCGGACTTCGGGTCGCCAAAGGCAATCTTCCCCGACCCAACAACTCTCTTGCAAATCCTATCGGCGCACACTCTACGCCTGACTTCAGCCTGTGCTCGGATGTCAGGCTTCAGCTCGTCAAGGGGCTTCAACGATTCAACCAGAATCTTCTTGTCCAAGAGGGCTGACTTGGCCTCCTCCGAAAGGAGGTCAACCTGGCCCCCTTCAAGAATAGACTCAAGTACGGCCATCTTGTCCACACAGTGCCGCATTGCAGTCGAATCAGCCACCGACGACACATACTCGTCGAGCGCAGAATCGTCACTGAAGCCAAGGTCGTGCTTGGCGAGAGCTACTGCATGTAGCGCCATTGACCGTTCAGACCTCGTTAGTCGACCGTCATTGGAGACTGCACGCTCATAGAGGCCAGTCTTAATCTCGTCCATTCTAGACTGAGCTGCGGCCGTGAGTCCTTGCGATGCGAGCCACTGGCTTGTCAACGTGATCTTTGACGCCACCGAATACGCCGCCAATTCCTCCCTGGAAGGCAGTGATGCAGAGACCATATCCGAAGCAAGAATCCTCTTGCCGTTCGGAAGCCTGACCTTGGTGGACCCCCTGGAAATCGACTGCCCCGATAGACGCCTGGCGGTGACTGCCTTCTGCACCATATCAGCACCAGCGATAGCGCGAGCAACGAAGCCTGAGTTGTACGCTCCAGATCCGCTGTCGTCGCTAATGCTCGGGATGATCACCTTTCCCTGCCTCTTCTTCACCGAATAGCTGGATGGAAGAGTTCTCATGGCCCTGCCGACAGCCTGGGTCATGGACCGTTCATTGGTCTTAGACCTGTCAGCGAAAACCACGGAATCAATCTCAGGGATATCGACGCCCTCAGAGAGGATGTTGATGTTCGCGAGCACATTCACGTCAGGACGCCATTCCGAGGACTCAACGAGAGCCTTGTCACGGAACATGTCCAGCGCCGCCTTCCGGTCGGCGTGAGACGTCTGGAAATGGGCCGTGCGTACGTCCATCTGGTCTGCAACGAGACGCATCCTGGCCCTGCGGCGTACCCCCGGGTCCTCACTATCAACGTTCAGGGCGGCGTTCTCCGAAGTCATGCCACCTGCCCTGTGAGAGGCAACATCTTTCATGGTCGACACAACCGCTTCGGCTTCAGCCCTGCTGGTTACGAAAACGAGCACGTTCCTTGACTGGTCGTCGACGACCATCTCATCGAGCGATGAGTAGATAGCAGCGTACGTGTCCGGGTCCGGATACAACACCCCATTTGCGCGCTCAACAACAGTGCCATCGGGAGTAACGACCGGATCAGCGAAATCCTGCAGGTTTCCTTTCAGGGAGACTCCATTCACGACGTACTGTGCCCCCACAAGAGCACCTGAGTTGATAGCGTCATCCATCGAAATCACGCCGCCAACTCGTCCGACCTTATCAAAGTCGTTTGAGTAAACCGCCTGGGAGTCGGAGGCGAGACCCTGCATATTCGTATCAACCGTCCTCGTGACGGGAGTAGCAGTGAAGAATGCCCTGCGATCAGACTGGATGCCGCCGTCCTCATCAGTGAAGCTGCCAAAACGTTCTGAGAGGTAGTCGAACATATCCGAGTCATCAGACGTTAGGGACGCACGCTCGGAGGGCTGTAGCCTCGGACCAAGGATATTGTGAGCCTCATCCGCGATCATGATGTCAGCGCGAGCACCTTTCTCCCCCAGGGATTCTGCTGCGATCTTCTGCCCTGCTGTTACCTTATCCGCAGAGTCATAGGTAGAGACGATGACAACCGGGATGCCCTGTTCTTTCGCCTCCTCGATCTTCCTGGCAATGGCGTTCTCGTCAATAGCTCCTGTCTTGGCATCGATGACCTGATCGTCCTTGCCGGGATCATTCGCCTTGCGCCTGCGAGAGTGGACCTCAATGACCATGAACTCGTCACCCGGGACCCCGAAAGCATTGCCATCGGACCTGAGGCCGTCAGCGGTCTGCTCAGCTAGGTTAATTGAGGACGTCAGGATGACCCCGATGCCATTCGCGCCTGAGGCCGTCGTGTACTGCCTGAGGACCTGCTGGCTCATATAAGACTTGCCAGTTCCGCAGGCGGCGATCATTTGCGCCTTACTATCTTCGTCAAGGACGCTCATAAGACCCTTGAGTGGCTCAACCTGGATGTGCCTCGGCGGCCGGCCATAGAAGGACATTCCGCCCTCCTCAAAACGTTCTGACGAGAAAACGCCGCTACCGGCTACTACGGGGGAGGTAGTAGCCGGGGGAGCGGCAGAAGCGACGCGAGGAGGAGCATCGTCTTTCAGTTTTCCCATACGCCGCAGAACACTATTCCTACGGCAAATCGATAGCTGCTTCTTCCGGGGATCGTGGGTATCAGACCCGCATCTTCCACCGTCCGGACACGGTACGAACTGAGTAAGCATGACTTCGTCCATTCTTTAGAATGATCTCTACGAATGATTCTACCGAATGCCCTGCCTCGTTGTAAACCGCCCCTCCTACGCTACGGCTGATTGATGGCCGTAGCTAGTTAGTTGGTCGTCGTCTTTCCCACGTGAACTGCCTTGGGCGTATCCGACTCAGTGACAATCTCGTCACGAGCACAATTCCAGGGCCGAGCCAGGTACAGAACGATTGCTACGAACACGAACGGGAGGATGAACCACATGGAGGCACGACGGCCATCCCTCGGAGTCATCGCTTCAATGACAGCCAGGTTGAACATAAAGATCAGCGCCACCGGGGCAGTCCACCAAACCAGCTTCCCGATCACACGAGAGAGGGCAGAGATAGCGATGACCGCGAAAGCAGCCATGATCGAGATGTAGTCATCTCGGGAGATGGTCTCACTGAACGGCGACTTCGAGTACGCAACAATCACGTGCTGCGACGACGAGGCGATGGCTGTGATAAGCGGATGGAAAAGAATGGCAATGGCCGCAGACGTCCACGGCACCCATTCCTCCACATCACGCCTACCGTCAATAGCGTTGCCAGCAGCATTCAGGAAAGCCACCGCAAGGCACGAGTACACGATCAAGTTAATCAGCATCATTTCTGCTCCTCACTAGTCAATTGTCACGATCTCGTCCTTGCGAAGCCATTCCGGAAGAAGCTTCAAGGACGACTTGAATGTCGTAACAATCCATTTTGTCTTGACTCTCGGACGACGATCAGGCCACTTAAACTTGCCGTCAGTCAAGATGCACAAGACGTCGGGCTCAGGGTATCGCCGCCCCTCGAAAACCAGTTTACCGAGGGAAACACTAACAGCGATACTAGAGATGTCAGTGATACCGCCACCATAGTACATCGCTCCCCACACCTTCGAGTCATCCCACCGAGAGGTTTCAGAGACAGCGCGGATGCCAAAGTCTACGGCGATCCATAGAGTCTTTGCATTAAAGCTGGATGCTACGTCACTGGCGACATCCTGGAAAACCTTGCCCGCAGCAATAGTGTATGCCCCCGCCATGGAACCGGAGACATCCTGAATGCAGTAGATACGTGGAGAGTAGTCAAACGTGCCTGGCATGATCGGCCCCAACATAGGCTGATTCGGGTTACGAACAGCAAGGGACATATCCGTAGCGCCTGCCATCCTCGCCGACTGCACGGCGGAAACCGTGACACGTCGTTGCCTGCTGGCGAAATCAGCTTTCTTCTTCTTCATATTGGAGATGGCAGCCGACAGCATCACGTCTTCAACATCTCCAGAGAAGACGCCAGGGTCCTTCGAAGAGGCAACCAGGTCTTCATAGACCTCATTTAGGGCATCCTCAAGTTGACTTTCATCGTTACCGTCAACGCCGAACTGCATCGAATCGGGCTTCATCGGGTTAGCATCGAGGGCGTCATCCGGGTTATGGATGCTATTCTGCCACATTGAGGATAACGGGTCATCCATCCTCTCGTCAATCCTATTCATGACCTCCCGGGCCTGATCGATGTGTGTACCGTTGTCCATCGACTCTGTCTTCGGGGTACTGCCCCCTGCGTTACCCGCACCCTCGGAAGAAGGAATACCCTGTCCCTGTTGCTCAGGTGAGGTACCCGCACCAGTACCCTTGATGTCGGATAGCTGGCCGGCGTCGCCTCCCTGGCCTGCATTCTGGTCCCCGGCACTACCGCTACCCTGGTCGCCGTCGTTATTCACTGAGTTATCCCCAGCCTGTGAATCGGCGTCGCTACTGCCGCTGCCCGGGTCGTCGGAATGGCCATCCCCCGAGTCGCCGCCAGTAGTATCACTGCTGTTATCCTCGTCTGAGCTACCCTGGCCTTCTGAGTCGTCATCCTGGTTGGCTGAGTCATCGGACTCCTGGCCCTCTTCTTGGCCTGGCTCATGGGTAGAGGTGTCGTCTCCTTCTTGGTCGTCATCAGCGTCGTTGTCGCTCTCGTCGGCGCCCTCGCTGGTATCGGCGTCCTCGTCTGCACTGCCCTCTCCTTGACCGCTGTCATCGAAGTCATGAAGGGCATCATCCTCCGAATCGCCAGAATCGGTATCAGGGGCCATGTCGTTCTCGCCGGTATCGGAGTCCTCTCCCTCCTCGTTCTGCCCGTCCTGGGGCGTTTCCTGCCCTTCCTGGGGGCTTTCCTGGGTGCCGTTCTCGCCTTCGTCTGCGTCGTCGTTCTCGGAATCCCCTGAATCTGGGTCGATGATGTCCTGGCTCTGCATGGCGTCCATGATGATCTTTGCGTAGCTCTCAGCAGTCATCCCAGGCTCAAGACCCAGCTCATCCGGGAAGAAGCCACCGATAGCCCTGATGTCGGGCATCTTGCCGAGCTGGTACCTCCTGATCTCTGAGGCAGTGAGACCAGACTTCATCAGGAAGTTCTCTGACGCCTCCCCCGTCGGCGAAATCCGACGATACTCTGACTCGATGGCTGAGTTAATCTCCAAGGACATAGCCATAGGAACAACATCGGACCACTGGTCTTCAGGGACCCATGACATTCGATCCCACATATTACGGAGGTGCAGTTGATATTGGAACTCAATAGCGGCCGCGATATCAGGGACAGACGAACGCAGAGCAAAAGCCCTATCAACGTAAATGTTGCCATCTTTATCCGTTGAGGTAATTGCTGCGAACTGTTCTCCCGGGAGCGTGTCTGTCGAACTGGGGATAATGGAGGTACCAGCCGACATCGGCCCCCAGTGGGGTTTCAGGGCAGAGATATAGGTAACGGCCTCCCGGACCTTATCAGTCGGGAAGCCGTCAGCCGCATTGTTAATGATCGCCACTACAGGTCCTTGAACTCGTTCGTAATCCATGCCGGCGTCGAGAGAGCCGCACGAGAGGAAATGACGGACGGCGTGGATGCCATCTTTATTCCCTCCGGAGCTAGTCTATAGAACGCCATCGTCGCAGGGTTAAGGACATCCATTGTTGCCATGGCCGTATTAATGACATGGCTGTTCGGACACCAATGCCGAGTGACATCGCTAATGAAGATGCGAGACTGGGCCTTCCTGATGGATGGGCCAGGATTAACCAGCTTGTCTTCTACGTCCAGAACACCCCTGTTCACTCGATAGCGATAGAGGTCCCTATCGTGCTTCGGGTTCGTGTTGGCGAAAACTACCGCAAAGTCAATATCCGACGTAGCAATAGCAAAAGCCCAAGCCATCGCCTTCTGGGAAATAGTCTCAGTAGGCGCCTTAGCAGTCGTGACCTCAAGAAGAATAACCCTGCCGGATGTGGTCACGACAGATGCGTCTGAGACGTTCCCTCGAATGTAGTGACGCGACGTATCAACGAAATTTGAGATGTCACCAGACTGCTCGCCAAGGACACCAGCAACCGACGAAGAAACCTCCTGGAGCCTGAGGGCAATCTCCGCTGTCTGTAGATTATGCCTGTGGGTGAACATGCCGCTGGAGCCGATAACGCCACGGGAGATGTCTCGCCCAGACGTCACCATCATGTACTCGAAGTCAGTCAGGTTCCTCGTCCATCGTTCCACGAACGGGCCAGTGCCGCGACCCGAGGCAATCCTCCACACATGGCCGAGCCTGTTGATCGTCTCGTCATGGTCAATTGTCTTGCCATCAGCACGAAGCAAGACACCGCATCCATATAGCCGCGTCAGTACCTTATGCGCCTCATCGAAGCTCACGCCCGCGAAAGCCGCAACTTGAGCTGTCGTTAGAGTGTGGAACTGACCCAGTGCTGCCATGGCGCACAAAGACGCCTCTGAGTACGTCTCTGGCGTGTACCCGTCCATGAAAGACCGGAGATTCATCTCACGAGGACCAACACTACCGTCTGTCCGCGAGCCAACCCAAAGCTTCTTGGCGGAACACTGCTCAAAGCTCAAGGCTGCGGATTCGCCGTAGGTCATGTCAAAAATCGGGTCAAAGCGCGACACGAAAGAAGTCGCTGTAGGAAGCCTACTCCTGTAGAGAGGATGAAAGTCCATCTTGCCACTCGGACCCTCAACCCCATCAAGCTTCGCGGCCCTCGGCAGGAGGAGGTTAAAATCAATAGTCATTAGTCATCTCCATTTTCGATAAGTATGTCATCGGAGGGCTGACCTCCAGCATGGCCGGTCATGATCTCCTCGCCGTACTTAGACTGGAACAGAGCGATAGCATCCTTCACAGACGTCACCGAAGGGTCGAAAAGCGACTCAGTCCAGTGGCCAAGCATCGGCGCGTGCAGAGTAATCGGCGGCGTTAGGTTATCCCCGATCATGAGGATACCCATTGCAGTACCGTTACGCTGATAACGGATGTTGGCTTCTGAAATCTGAGCCTTGTTAATTGACGACGATGAGTTCAGGTCCCGCGTGGCCACGTCTAGATCCGAGGTCGAATGGCTATTGAACCACAGTTTCGACCGGAACCCAAGAACCATGCTCTGGGTCTTGATTGGCATCTGGGTGAGAGACTGCGCCCCAAGGAGGTATGCATTGCCGTACGAACGACCCTCCTTGACGCACTGCTGAACGACATCGGGAACGTCCTCAGAATTCGCTGACTGGGCGATATCCGCCGCCTCGTCAAAGAAGACAGGGGTAAGACGCTTCGCCTTCTGCCATCCGTTACAATTCTGCCGGATGTAGTTCCATTGGAGATAGTTGTAAATATTGATGACTCGGCGAGCGAGGCTCTGGTCAATGGATCGAAAAATGAGGCTGCCCTCGTCATTACGGCCGGTTGCGTAACCGCCCATGTTGATAATGATGGGCTTACCGCTCCCGATCATGTCCTTCAGTGTGACCGTCTTGCACTTCGGATTCTTGGACTTCCTCCAAATCACGGGCAGTTTCCGGAGATCGTTCAGCTTGTTCTGAACCGAGGAAATGACGGATGCGTTCGTCCTGACACCCTGGGGCGTGAACAGTCGGTTAGAGAATGAACCAATCGCTCGTGCGAGGTACATGTCTCGCTCCTCCGTCGAACCACGCTCATCTGCAGGGAGCTCCATAGCGCCGTCCAGGAGCTCCTGCTGTAGGTCAATGATCCTGCCATCACCGGGCTGCATGAACGAGGAATCGCTACCCGTGAGGTAGTACGCAAGCTCGATGACGTTGATATCATCGACGTCAATGACCTCGTCAAGCCCGAGATACTTGATCTCATAGGGCGTCAGGAGCATCGCAATGAGTAGGAAGCCGTACATGGCATCTCGGGATGCGCCCCTCACCGAGTCTCCCCATGCGGCCTGGATGCCGGTCACGAAGTCAGTGCAGGAGGTAGCAATCTCCTCCAGGGACGCTCCATCAACCCACTTCCTGCCAGTCAAGTTGAATTTGTAGGCAGACCGAGGGTTATTGAAGTCGATGAACATGACGTCCTTGATGCCAGCCTTCAGTACAGACCGAACAACGTCATACGCGCCTTCGCCCTTCGTTTCACACCAAATCGGCGTGACCTGATACGATGACCTGCGCCCCAGGGGGTCAGTGTAGTAGCAACACCCCATGTAGACCGACTGCAGGAAATTTGACTTGCCGGACGACGGCGCCCCAGATGCATATAGGCTGTAGACGAGGTTCTTGACCGGATATGTCACTGCCTGATCTTTCCCAGACTGGCCGAAGTACAAAACCTCATCCTCGAAATCCTGCATCGATGCCGGCAATCCTAGCTCCTGCGTCCTCTGCGAGTCAATGTCAGTGTCAATGTCATCTCGCTCAGGGAACGACATAAACTCGAATGCGGCGCCGAAGTGCAAGTAGAGAATCTGCTTACAGGATGGGATGGCGATACGGTCATGCGACACCTTGTTCGTATCCCCACCAATAGTCTTGCCAGCGGAAATATTGCCGAGGATGAACCTGAGCGGATTAATGGAGATGTAGGGAGGAAGCGGGAGTTCGCCACGAGACAGCGTACGCTCAAAGACAGCGCGGGACAGCGACGTAGTCATTGAGGCATGGATGCCGGCTGCGATCATCGGGAGCGCCGACAGGACATAGGCGAAAGGCGAGCCAATGAGAATCCAGCTCATAAGCATCATCAGGATAGTCGTCGGAACGGCGATGCCGAAAGCAACGTGAACCTGCTTCTCATTCGGCATCGTGGCAACAACCTTCCACCCCGACGTCGACAGGGCGCCGTCCGTCTCATTAAGGGATGAGCGAGAGAGGGGATACGACCCCTGAGTATTCGCCGTGGCGATGGAGACACGGAAGCCCTCAGACACGATGGCTGACTTATCCGCGAGAGACGGGGCAGACGCGAACTCGCCGGCCTCCTGGACAGCGGAACCTGTGATGAAGGCCCTGAGCTTGTTACCTTCCTTATGGCGGACCTGTTCCATAGACATAAAGACTGCGGACGACTCGCCTGAGGCAAGGGACGACCATGCAGCCGAGAGGTTCTTGGATACATGGCCGCGCCCCGAGACCTCGTTATTGGAATTGACATTGCCGAACTTGGTGGCCTGACGCCAGAGAATCATGGGGGCGCGATGGGGGAAGCTCGGCGCACGCTTCAGGCGCTTAGCGGAACCACCCATGCCGTGCGCTACCTGATTGGCAACGTGACCGTCACGGTCATGAAGATTGCTCACGCCGAGGAAGAAATCAACAGCGCCGGTACGCGGGTTTTTGGCCCATACGCACTGAACCATTCCTCGACGAAGGAACCAGGTTGATCCGAACGTCACCGTAAGACTCTGCAGGAGAGACTTCAGGTACGTCATGCTGGAGATATCGTACCTACCAAGATCAGCGCCCGCGCGCCCCTCAGGAGTAATCTTGTACCAAGCGAGTCCGCCAATCTGACGCTTGCGTAGCTCGTGGTACTTCTCCCTGAGATTGAAGCGGAACAGGTACGCCAGGATACCTAGGGTGACCGCCATCGAGAGAATGGTCAGCAAAAACATGGACGCCTCCTCTTACTGCTCCACGGAAGGCTCAGTAGCCCCCATGTTGTTCAATGCGTCCATCTCCCAGTGCGACGTTAGGGGAACCTGCCCCTGCGAGGACCGTAGATGGTTCGTCACGCACAATTTCAGTTTCTTCCAGGAGTCATTCAGGGACGCCATGACGGCGTTCTGGTAAACCAGGAACTCCTGCTCATCGGTCATGTTGTTGAGGTTGATTAGCTTCTGGGCGGCCAGGGTAAGCTTGTGAATCTCCCCATCGTTCCGGAGCTTAGCCTCGTAATTGTGGAGTGCCGTAGAGATCATCGCGTACTCCAGGCGGCCGACCACTGTCTCCCTGATAACCGGGGCTGACAGGATCATAGAGCAACGCTCCATTTCAGAGACCAGGGCGATCACATCATCGGCGTTCTTGAAGAGGGGGTCAACGAAATCGGAGATCGGCTTACCGTTGACAATCGCATCGGCGATGTCCTTCGTCAGGTTCGACGCCTCCGAAACAGCACTGCCGATGCGGTCACCCTTATCACTCGCATTAGTCACGAGCTTATAGCCGTCGCGGAACGCGCGACTCTGGACCGTATGGAACTTCCTCGACGAATCCTTCTGAAGATGGGCGATCTTCTGGAGAGCATGCGTTGTCGCCTCCTCCACATCCTGGATCGTCAGGCCATTCGCCTCAATATCCTCGATGCCCCATTTAACAGAGTCAATCTCGGGGGTCTCGTACCCCTTGCGGTACTGGTTCCAGGTCTCCTCAGAGTAATCGATGCCACGCGCCCGGATTGCGTTAATCCAGTGAGTATTGCCTCCATCCTTCTCAACGAGGCCCAGGGCAACCATCAGGTAATACATCCTCACGGCCCATCGGGTCGGGTCTTTCACCTCACTCTCGCGGAAACGGGTCAGCTCAGGATCGATCCAGTAGACCGGGTGACCGAGCCAGTCATACGAGATGTGGTCAGGTGCGAGTCGCAGGCCATCGGTGCTTGCTCGCCTAAACCTCGGAACCGGGACGAACGGGAACCCCCAAGGATTCTCGATGAATTCGTTTTTGCGCTGCACGAGGTAGCTGTTGTCCTCCACGAGGACGCGAACTGAAACCACCTCTTGAATGGTGGAAACACGGAACATGCGGATGTTTCGTGTCACCCCAGTGTCAACCTGGCCAGCTCGGATAAGGCGCTCCATGACCTTGATGCGCTCTAGTGCTCCTGTCATTTCTCCTCCTGTTTGTTAGAAAACGCTAACGATGATTCTAGACGGCAATGTCCCTGCCGTCCTCAGTAACAATGACATTGCCGCCGACCAAGGGCTTAATGACGGCCATTACGGACTGGCCTTCTTCAGTAGACCAGTCCAGGGAGTCAACGACGACCTCTGCCGTCTCCTCGTCGATGAAGATGTTGATGGGACTGTTCGGATCTTCGACCTCACGACGAACTTTCTTGCGGCGTGCTGCGGAAGAAGCCCTCATTCCTCGACAGGCCATAATCTCGTCAATAACGAGGTCCAGCACCTCTTGGTAGATATCGTCTGTCTTGTCACTGTCCTGACCAGCGGCGTTGTCGTTGCCGGTATTGCTGCCGTCGCCGTTCTCGGTCGCCGACCCCTTATCGCGGCCATTGGGGGCCTCAGAAGGCTCACTGACGGCCTTTGAGGGCTTCCCGGTAAGAGAGGGCGAGGCCGAGGGCTTGGCACTCGTAGAAGGCCAGTTATCGGTCTGGCCTCCAGCAGCCGCAATTTCTTCCACCCGAAGAGACAGTGCTCGAATGGCATCGAGAATGTCGTTGACGTAACCCTGGTCTGCCTGGGCGTGGCCTCCGTGATCTCCATCCCCCGCGATAATGGAGATGACAGCAGCTTCGATAATGCCACGCGGTTCCGACCCCGTACGACTAACCCTGTGAGCCTCGGACATAGGGATAATGGCTGCCCGCGCACGGGAGCCTGCTGTCGCAATGTCACTGAAACGAGACTCAACATCTTCTCGTCGAGCAGGGGAAAGAAGACTGGGGGCGTGAGCGCAGATGAAGATGTCACGCAGAGCAGAAGCGGTCTCAGAGAACAGGGCGTTAATCGTTGACCCTGCGGACACAGCTTCGGCAATCGCCATAATCGCGCTACCGAGGTCCCGATCAACGATAGCCTGAGCAAGGATAGTGCCCTGACCGCTCATGACGGCCTTGCCGCCCATCAGTACTCGTTGCAGGACCGAGAGCGTGTCTCGCGGTGAGCCGTCTCCCTCCATAACGACTGCCTGCACCGTCTCGTCATCCAGGGGGTCGTGGCCCTCTCGTTCAACCGTGTCAACGACAAGCTGAGTGAGCTTATCATCTGGCACCTGGTTGAAGTAGTAGGTGACACCGCGACTGCGAATGGTCGCAGGAAGACGCTCAGGGTCGGTAGTGCAGAAGATAATGAACGTATCACTGGGCGGCTCCTCAAGCGGCTTGAGAAGGGCAGTGATGGCTTGGCCATTCATTTCCTGCACCTCATCAATAACGAAGATGCGGTTATCTGCCATGGAAGTACCACTACGAATCTCGTCCGCGATGGCTCGTGCGTCCGCAACACCAGCGTTACTCGCACCATCCAGTTCATAGTAGCCAGGGGCATCGGAGACCGGGATACGGCACGACTCGCATTTACCGCAAGGGGAACCGTGGACCGGAGCCTTACAGTTCAGGGCGCGAGCGACGACGCGAGCGATAGATGTCTTGCCTGTTCCTCGGGGACCCGCAAAAATAAACGAGTGAGGCAGAGAGCCATTCTCGATAGCAGAGGACAGAGACGAGACAATATCCTCCTGGCCGTACACGGAGCCGAAATCCGACGGACGGTACTTGTTGTACAGTGCTGCGTTCGACGACGCCTTCTCTTCTGACATATATCCTGCCCTTGTTTTCTGCGTAAAGAAGAATCCTAACCCTGATTCTAATAGCAAGGTAGGAGGAATGGGGGAGAGGCCCCACCTAAGCAACACGCCTAGATGAGGCCTCTCGTTGGCCGCCGGGTCGTCAGAGACGATCCATGTACTTATCAAGTACGTCCTGCAGGTCTTCAGGAGAGAACGTCTCCCCATCGATCTGGATGGACTCTCCCTGCTCCACGAGTTCCTGAAGCTTCTCCTCAACCCGTTCTGAATTGACGTTCAGGGCCGAGATGATGTTATCCACGTCTCGCGTCTTCAGGGCCGGATCGGCTTCAAGAGTCGCCTGGTGAGTACGGAACCCATCATCAACCGAATTACCAAGACGCTCAAGACGCTCATTGATACCGGACGCAGCGGTCTTAATTTCACGCTCGATGCCTGACTCTTCGGCTGCGTTGGTGACGGGGCCGGACTCCAGCTCGCCACGATGACGACCCATACGCTCTGCCGCCGAAAGCTCAACGCCCTCTCGGCTGAGAGACTGAGCCATATCGGTGTTGCGGTCGATTGCCTCTGCGATGAGCTTCCCAGCATTACCGGAGGGGTTAGTAAACCGGGACGCGCCGGAACCGGAGTACGACAGGTCACGGGAATTGACCTTATCGACAGCTGCAAGCTCGAAGAGTTCATCAAGGCGAGCCTGGTGCTCATTGAGCCATGCTGCTTCCTTCCTAGTGGGGAGAGGAACGTTGCCGATGGTGTTGAGGCGGCTACTGATCTCGGATGCGCGCTCAAGGATTCGCCGGTCGTCATCAGAGAGACTGTCCCCGAGAGTATCCATGACTGCGTAGAGCTTATTGTTGTACCCGAGGGCGTCCTGACCGCTCACTGTTGTGTACGTGTTCTCAGGACGGATGCCACCACCCGTAGCAGGGTTAAAGATGGAGTCGGACGAGGTGCCATCCATCTTCTCGGAGTCAGTACCAAAGCCGCCAAGCTCGGCCATGGTGAACGCCCAGTCGACAGCGGTGCGGCCCTCCTCCTCCATGGCCTTAATGCCGGCCTCGTAGGTCTCATCGGAGATGGCTTCCGCGAAGTTCTTGCGAACCTGCTCGGGAGTTGGCGGGACATCCTTATGCAGGAGACCGCTATTACCAGCAACGGCCCAGTACGCCTTCTCTGCTTCCGCAAAATACCACTCGTCAGTCTTCTCATCCTCAGGCTTCGGAGCAAAGTTATTTTCGCCTTCGAGGATAGTGTCCGCGAGGCCATTCGCGAGTCCGCCACCAGACGTCTTGACGAGAGCCTTGTCATCCGGGGACTCGTTGTCGTCATCGGTCTCTGCGTTGGACTCAGGCGCGGCCTCATCGGTCTCAGGGGAGTCGTCGTTACCCTTGACGTTGGTGAGGTTGTCGTCAGCCTTCTTCTGCTCCTCTTCATCCTCGCCCTTATCGTCGCGGCTGAAGAGACTGGAGAGTGCCTTCTTGAGGTCCCCCTTACTAGAAGCATTCTCGAAAGCCTCATCATCCCTCTTGATGAGCCCAAGCGGCTTACCAATGGAATCGAAGATGGCCTTCCCCGAGAGGATGCCGGCTCCCGTAATCGCACCCTTAAACGACGTGAAGTCGATCTTGAAGTACTGCTTCAGGATGAACTTCATGATACCGAAGGCCGCCAGGATGGCGAACATGATCTCGACAGTCTGAATGATGACAGGGTGACTGGGGTTGTACAAGATCGAGTTGAACACCGCGATCATCATGGACAAGACCTTTAGGACTGCCGTAAAGAAGGCCGTACTGAGGTGCGCCCACAGGATGGAGTAGGCGCTAATCTTCATGAGGCTGCGGAACTTGTTGTTCGGGATTATGTTGACGAGTAGCGTGAACGGCAGCGTGAACCAAGCCATCACAGCGAGTAGCTTCGAGAGGACAATGCCGATCACAAGAGGGAGCAGGAAGTAAGCGATGGCAACCGAGAGGATCAAGGCGCAGACTGACGTAACCAGCGTCGACACCGTGTTACCGCCGATCACCGCCAAGTAGTAATCGTACGGACCAGTCTCGATGGCCGCCGCGAACAACGGGGCTGCGGACGACATCTTCTTAATGCCCATACCAAGGAACTCAACATCCGGCTCCCGGAAATTCATGGACTGGGCTGTCGAGAAGCCAGAGCCAGTGAATCCGGTGATGGCAGCCTTCGCAGCTAGTCGACCGGCGTCCGCCTGGCTTGTCTTCCTTTCAGCGCCTTCCTTGCCATCGGCGTTGTCCTTGCCGTCCTTACCGTCGCTGTTGTCCTTAAGACCGCCGATGTAGTCGCTGAGCTTCTGATCAGTGTCTTCGATGCCGAAACCGGTCTTCAGGATGTCCTTCGCCTTATCAGCAGAGGCGCCCGCGAAGAGAATGCCAGTTAGCTTCTTAGCATCGTCGTTGCCGTCCGGGTCCGCCTGAGCGACACCGTTGTACATGGCAATAGCGGTGCCTCCCTCCTTAGTGGTGTTGAGAGACGAGAAACTGACGCTGCCGAGCTTATCTGCCTCTTCCTTCCACTCGGAGAGCATGTTATAGTCAACCGCGCTATCAGGGGCGCTGGACATGACCTTATCTCCGGCAGAGCGGTATCCCGTATTCTTCCAGCCCGACTTGATCTCGTTATTCTTCTTGTTCTGCTCGTCTACGGCATCCTGGACGTGATCTTCGTTTCCGACGAAGAGACCGACGATTGGGATATTCTTTGTCACGTTAGAAGCGAGATTCTTACCAGTGGCGCCAACGTAGGAGAACAGGTCAACTCCGGATGTTCCCTTCGAGAGGGCAGGGTCACGGACGACCGAGCCAGCAGGGATAGCGCCACAGAGGCCGCCAGCGTCGGACAGGGAAGCATCGATATCGGCAAGAGTCCTGGACCCGTCCAGGTAAATCTTGGATGTCGTCGTACCGCCAATGGGGATGGATATGCCAGGGTCGCCGCCCTCGCTATCATCCCCGGTCTGGAGACCCTTAGCGGTCTTGATGGCGTCAGCGGAGATGACGTCGCCCCACGTCTCAAGCAGCTTAGGCTTGGGAGACGAGACATTACAAGCTGCGAAATAGAACGCAGCCTCGTTCGACGAGTCCGTGGATGTGTACGGACCCCACATGTTAGAGATGGCACGCGACGCCGCGAAACGCTCAATGTCCGAGCCAGAAATCATGCTGGCGACATTAGTGTCAATGGAGGCGGCCAAGGGGTACTTGGTGAAATCCTTGGTTGATTCCGCTACTTCCTTATTGTTCTGTGCCAGTGCGATCCTGGTGAGAAGCATGTGCTCTGCGCCGGAGACGCCCGCGTCCGTTTCAAGACGGTGACACCACGCGTTACCGGCGCCACTAAACGATGAATCGTCGACGGAGCCATACGAGGAATTAACCACCAACCTGAAGTACGAATTCAGCGCAAGTTCGTCGAGAGCCACGAGGAACTGGTCTCGGCTAGATGATGCACTGGTACCCGACTGGAACACCGTGTGCATGGCTCCAATGTAATCAGAGCACGCGCCACCCACGGCGGGGCCAGTTTTCAGTGACCGGCCAGTGAGAATCATGGACGTAAAGTTGGTACCCTCACCGATAAGGCTTGCAGTCTGAGTTGCAACCCATTCTGCTCCACGGGCGTACCAAGTAGGCGACGCGAAGCCAGTGCCATTACCCGTCAACGAGGCAGACCCCATCGAGAAGAACAGGAACATCGACGTAGCAGACAGGATAATCTGGCGTCCGAGGCCGTTCGCCATGATCGGGTGCTCACGCTTTTCTTTCGACTCCCGCCTATCCTTCGTCACCTTGTATGCGACGACGATAGCCGCGATGATAAGAATGAGCGCGATGATGTTACCGCCAGTCGTAGAGTTGAGAACACCGCACTCCTGGGTTTCGGCGGCACAAACCCGATCAAAATCCGCTCGTGCGCCCGGGACAACCATCGCGTAGATAAGGCGGAAGTTACGAGTGATCATGCCCATGAGGGAGAAAACCGCGTCAAAGGAGAGACCAATGGCCGCGACGAGGCCGGTCGCCTTCAGGATAAAGCCAGATACCGAGAAGAACAGTGATGAGATGAAGTTCGTCGCAGTACTCAGGGCCGACCCGGCTGAGACCAGATAATACGTACCGCCAGAGGGGGAGAAGCCCGTCCATCGGTCCCAGGCTAGGAAGTGCGTAGACTCAAGCAGTGTTCGGCCGCTACCGTCCGACCCCTGGCCTGAGATGTCAACGAGCGCGTCTTTGAATGATGCCATGACGTCGCTACCCTGTTCCGCAGCATGAGCCGCCTGGACCCCAGCCGCTAGGAACGTGTAACAGACAAGTATAAGGGCAGCCGAAAGACTCACCATCGTACGATGGCGAACGGCGAACTGCCTTGCTCGGAAGACAGCAGCCCTTAGGCCAGACACCAGTCCAGAAATAGACGGATCCGGCTCACGTTGTTTCTTATTGGCCTTATTTGTCATCCGGCCACCTCCTCATTTACTTCTTTCTCTCTACGAAGCTCGTCTTGCATTTGGTACGTGGCCAGGCGTGCCCTCTCTCGGTACACCCAGTTAGTCGGAACGTTACGAGGCACTAGGATAAGCTCCACGGTATCGCCCACGAACCCACGAGGGATAGGGGAGCGAGGAACAGGAGCAGAACCAATGTACACCTTACATTCCACGGGGGTAGGAACCCCATCAACCCAGGTCGTTTTCATTTCAGAGAAGTGACGGCGGCCAATCAGGCGGTCCGTCCAGCGATACCGCTGCTCCTTCTGCACCCGAAACCACTCGCCAAGGGATTCACCAGACGTCTTCCGATACGGGCTGAACTTAGTTGCAGCACGACCGAACAGGAAGCCGACGACTGCGGCGACCATGCCGAAAATGATGCTCAGGGGAATACCCTTGTCGCTACCGACACCTGGCATGGCTGATAGAACCTGAGCAAAGCCAATGCCAAGTACCGTGAAAAGTAGCACAGAGATGCCGATGATAACCATATCAAGGATGGAGAACCGCATTGCGGTCTTCCAAATTCGCTGTTTCGGCATACGCCGCACGAATACGGCGTTGAGAATAATGCTGCCATGATCAATTGACCGAGACAGCGGCGTGTCCGATGCCATAGCGATATACCACCCCTTTCTGTAATGAAAATTCTATTAAAAAGGATACCGGCGAACAATCGGTAGACTGTCGCCGGTATCCATTCTAGAAGGGTTGAAATCACTGGGGAGGAGTGACGCTCCCGCCGCCACCGCCTCCTGCGGGGCCGCCTGCGTTCTGTAGGAGCGCTGATGCCTTCTCGCCGATCCAGCTCACCATATTGTAAACAATAGCGATGAAGGTGTCCACGAGGGTCAGGTCAATCAGGACCGCGATCAGTACGACGAAGCCAGCGATCTTGCCGCCACCGATAGAAGCCAGGCCACCGCGACCGCGACGGGAAGGCATGGCGTACTGGAAGATAATGTACCCAACCCAAATAAGGATCAGGGCAGCAGCCGCGAAGCGGCAGTAGAGCTGTAGCTGCCCGATGTCCTGCAGGTTAAACTTGGGCGGCGAGCCAGCCGCCGCGAAAATGGCGTTATGCATTCAAAACTCCTCTGTGTGTTCAGGTAGGCCCTTTTCGGGCTAAGGATAACGCGAGGACAGGCCTCGTGATTGTTTCGAGGTAAGACAGATGGCCGCTTAAAGCATGGATGCCAGCAACTCTAGCCTCATTTCGAGAATGAGGCATATATTCTTGGCTGCAATCGCGCTGACCTGGACCCGCGAAACATTGCCGTCCGGGGTGATAACCCAGTCAGTACCCGTGTCCCTCGACCGAATGGCTGAGACAAGCGCCTCGTTGACGTCGATCATCTGAGAAATGATCTCAGACTTAGCAGTCTGCTCAGAAACAGGGCCGTACACGTCATCCCAATCCGGAGACGACACGAACTCCTTGATAGGTCCCCAGTCCATAAGCTCTTCGCTAGACAGTCTTCGGGGACCGGTAAGCCACCTAACGATGATGTCGAAGACTCTCATGCGAACTCCCAAAAATAAATGTCATGCCGAAAGTGTCAGTCTCTAAGATGTGCCTCTATCGGCTGGTTAGTGCCTTGATTCGGGAACGAGCCATTTTCTTCCTGAGGTCGTCCATCTTCTCTGCCCTGCCTCGAATGTCTCCGGTACCATATGACAGGGCGACGTACGAAGGAATAGCCTCACCGAAGTCGGCATCCTCTCCAATGCCAGTTAAGTCGCGAATAGCGTCACTTAAATCAGCGTCGTCAACGTGCTCACCCTGCAACGATAGACGAATGGCCTCGCACTGCTCCTGGTACGGGTTATCCTCGCCGGTTACGGAAGACTGGCTGCAGTATCTCGCACTCTTCAGGGCAGCGAGGCCAAGAGCGTCAGGACGAGAACGAATCATCCTATCCTGTGCCACGGACAGAGACTTCGCATTCTTAGCAGAAGCTCCCTTGACACGGGACGCAGAGAGGAGTTGGCGTAGGGAATCCTCGTATGCGGACTCTAACTGTGAGTAAGCCATCCACGAAGACGAAGAAAGCGCGGGAGTCATACCTACCGCGCTGGATAGAGAACGAATGTTCTCGACCTCTTCGATTGTTGCATTGTATGCCTTATCGGCATACTGGTTTGAACCAACTCCTCGTTTTGGCATTCGCTACTCCCTTGCGCACCTCATACATATCCGACCACCTCAGCCGATTATCCTCTAACTATTTTACCGGTAAGAAATGATGGGCCGCAAGGGAGCGAGAAGCCAGGGCAGTTATCGGCGGAAACGGCGGAAGAACTGTAGGATGCCTCCCCCTCGCGTCGCGTAACTCTGGGACCGAACGAAGGAATCCCAATGCTTAATCTCATCGAAGTGATGAACACTCTCGATGGATTGTGCGACGTTCAAGAGGGTGCGCTGAAGAACCTCGCCCTCCTGCAAGTTGCCAACCCAAGCTCCGTGCTCCCCCGACTGATCTTCAAGTTCAGCGATATTGGGTAGGAACCCCGCACATGCATACGGAGCGAAGCGGGAGATGTAGTCCTCAAACCGACGCTGCGTACTCTTCATGAAGAAGAGAGACACACGCGACATGTTCATCCTCAACTGAGATTTCATAATTTTCAGTGCACGGTCAACGTCATCGTTATTGCCACGCGACGACGTCAGGACCGCCGCGTGCGCAAGAGACGCCATTGCCACCGAGACAGGATCAAGAATCTTCGGAACCGACCCATCAACGATAATGATGGGATCGATCCCCTTGAGGTTCATCAGATACTCAATGATCTCACCGATGGCCCTGGAGATAGGTTTGATGTCGTTGGAGTCAACCTCATAGGGACAGGCGATCACGCGAAGGCCAGACTCCAGAATGTAGGTAGAGTCGTCGATGGCCTGCTCTTTCATCTCCCGGAACTTCTTAGATGAGGTCGTCTTTGTGTCTGTTGCCATGCGGCGCATGGCGTGCACATAGTGAGAAATGTCATTACCTCTCGGGATATCCAGACGAGAGGCCCACTTAGAATTCTCAAAATCAGCCTCGATGACGAACACCGGTCGCTCATCAATACGGCCTGCACGCTTCATGGCAGAGGCAAAGATATTACCCATGAGGTAGGCAAGGGTAGTCTTGCCAGAGCCGCCAGCGACGCCAGTCACCCACAGTAGGAAGCTTCGGTTATCCGACGTCATCGGCCGGAACGCTAGCGAGCCAAAAGAGGCGTGGGCGATTTCCCTGGCAACTTGGTCGTTGATATCCATGGGGTCCGGCAATTGACTCTGGTATGGAGCCAGTCCATAATCGTCAAGCGGCGGGTCAGAGACAAGCGGCAGGCAAGTGGGGGCTGAGCTCACGGTGAGCTGGCTTGCCGAAGAAATCTGGCCTGTCGCGGGGACCCGGGAAATCGCGGCGGGACGCGAAACCGTGGCGGGCTGGGCTACCGGGGCCGCCGGGGAGACCGTAGAGGCCACAGATACGGTTTTGGCGGCCTCAATAGGGGCTTCAAGGGAGTTTGAGGTGCGACGCGAACGACGGGCTACCTTTTCTTCCTTGAGACCCTCAATGGCCTTACCGGCTTCAATAGACACAGCTGAGACAACCCCGTAACCGTCCCCAGGCCTCATCTGCGAAGGAATGGCAGCCGTGTTGAAGGAAACTCCTGCCTTACGAATCTTACGGCACGAGTCAATGAAAGACTCGCTGGCGGAAGAACTGACGACAAGCTTATTCTGGGCCACGTCCTCATCTGAAGCGCCCGCACTCTTAGGCTGGGACACCAGGAATTTCGCGGCTTCAAGCAATCCGTTTCGGTCACCAGTGAAAACAGCTACCTCGTCAGCGCCGACTTGCTTGGCGATCAACCTCGCAGTCTTCCAGTCATCCGGGAAAGCCACAAGAGCAAGCCTCTTGCTACTCATTAGGCATCCCTCCTTTCTCTACTAATTAGTCAGTTTACGTCGGAAACGTCTTCTGCATCGGAGTCCTCTTCGGACTCCATTGTGATTACGTCTGCCAGGAATCCGCCGTATGCGCCATTGGAGCGCATGACAGACAAGTCCTCTTCCCGGGCTTCCTGGTCATCTAGGATTTGCTGGTACGTCTTAGTCAACCCCATTCGACGACGCTCATCCTCAGCGCCCTTATCAGTACGACCAAGGTCAAGTTCGCGCTTCGGCCAGGGGCCAACGATAATACCGCCAGACCATCCGTAGATGTGGTCAACCATATAGGCCCTGACAATCTTACTGCCACCGGACGACTTGGCGCTATCCGCACCCGCGTTAATGATGTATCGCGCGTACGTGTTCGCTGCAATATTCTTCGGGTCATCAGAATCCTTGGGGAGCTTACTGACCCTGAAGAACCATTCAAGGTCAGTACGCGACTCGGGAGCAATGGCCATCATGATGTACCGACCAATAAAGGATGCCATCTCAGATTCCCCGTTTTCGGCCGGAGAACCGAGGAAGTCCTGCATCTCCTGCGTGCCCAAGACGAGGTTGATATTCGCCTGACGCCATTCTCGGCCAGCACGGTTAATGGTGTTCATCGCTTCCGATGACCCCTTAAGGACGTGGGCCTCATCGCAAATGATCATGCTCTGTTTACCGATAGCCCTGGCCCTGGCAACCGAATACTGGAACATCGTAACAAGGGAGAGCATCGTGTCAGTCTCATTATCCGTGTAATCCTCCGGTCGCTTATCAGCCGGAGGCAGGGACATAGAGTCGTCCCACTCGAAAAGAATGGCCTTAGCATTCTTCAGGCGGGTCGAAATCACCGACGCCGCATTCGGAGGAGCCATGAAAGAGGACCAGAACGGGGACACCTTCTCCTTATCCCTCACGAACTTCACGACCTCCTCATCTTCCAGAGGCGGAAGAGTGGAACCATTGCCGAGCAGCACTTCCCGCGTCGACCGGTAACGAGGATCAAGGCAGCGATCCTTGATTCGAGCACTGACGCTGGTTCGACGAGCTGCACTAGAGGAGCCATGGTCAGATGTCATCTTCATAGAAGTAATCACTGCATCCGAGATGACGCTCGCGATGGCCTCCCTCTCCTCAAGGAAGAAGAAAGGATCGGCGAGACCGGGATTGTCTTGCAGATACGATCTTCTCATAGAGATAGTCACGCCACCCACGTAGTCGAACACGGCTTTCAAGGTGCCCGTCTGTTTCGGGTTATAGTATGCGACAAAATCGCCTTGCATCACGGCCTGAATGGCGAGCTGTAGGAGCAGTTGCGTCTTGCCCGCACCCGGGCGGCCGGAAACCAGCCATACGGGAGTGCCATTCAACCGGGATGCCGCATCTAGTTCAACCATGATTTCCGGGTAGCTAGACTTGTCATCTCCCAGACCCACCATCACGCCGCCAGAGGCGAGAGGTCGACTACTCTGGAAAAGCGTGGAGAATGCGATGACGCCGGGCATGAGCGCGTTGCTCAAGTGCGGACGCTTGGCGTTACCCCGAGGAATGCTCATGACGTGCCTCGGGTAGGTAGGAAGCGTGGAAAGCAGTGCTGTATCCTGGCGTCCGTGAAGCAGTGCCACGTCCATGCCAGACTTCGCGAACATCTTCTCAAGGGCCGTTTCAGCGGTACGCTCCTTCGGAACCTTGGATGCTACGATGATCTCGGTGTTGTCCAGCATGGGGATGTGGTTACGAGTAACAGACTCACGAGCGGCGAAGATTAAGTCGCCGTAGCTCAGTGATCCCTTGCCGGTACCCGAAGTCTTAGTCTTGCTGGAGTTCTTCATGTCCAGCATGTTATCGATAACGTCATCAGCCCTAATCTGCGCGCGGATGCTAATAGCTACGACGTCCGACGAGGGACTGAGCAGAGGAGATGCCCATCGAGTAGACTTCGCATTACTCATCGGGTCCACGTAATCCAGGGACTCAGACGGGCGAATAGCCGACATGTACAGCTCACCCCAGCGAGGAGTGATAACCGACCTGCCGTGGACCGGGACGTAAAGCTTCTGGTCCTGTAGCTGGCGTCGCATGGCAAACTGCTCGTCGGACACACCATGCCACGCAGTCAGGCGCTCAAGAGCCTCGCCATCCTCGACAAAGTCGAGATCGCGGAAACCGTGCTTGAGCATAATGTCATGCACATGGTTCAAGTCAGAGATAAAAGCATTCGCACGAAGACGGTCAAGCTCAGTGAAGGAGTCGATGTACCGCTTGATGGTGTCTTTGAACGAGTATGCCCTGTCGAAGAGAGAGCCTTCGATCAGCTTCACGCCCATGAACGAACGCCAGACAGGCTTCGTGTAATTAGCAGCGAGACGGCGCAGGTAGTCAGCATGAGCCGGAGTGTCATTCGCAGGAGGGGTAACCCCTTTCGACGGCTCCTGCGTAACCTGGATGTGGATGTCCCTGCGCAGGTCCGTCTTGAGCTTATCCTCCTGTGCGCTGAACATGGATGAGAGGTCTTTGCACATGTCAACGAAGAATGACTGATTTTCGATCTTCTCCCAGTCGTTCGGGAGCCATCGAATCTGCACGTCCTCCGGGAACGCCATGTACAGCCATAGGGAGCCATCGTAGCCCTCGAAAAGGCCCTGCCGCCAATGCGACACATACGGTTTCGAGTCAACCCAGCCGTCATTGGCCTCAGAGTAAGGGCCGTGGCCACGACCATCAGGATCAACGCCGCTAACAGACTTATAAATGCGCGCGAGGATACGCGAGCCAATCGAATCTGCCATTAGTTCCCTCCGTTATTCTGCGTGCCGCTCGTACGCTGCTTCTGTGTCGGTGCGGTCTCCTCCGTCATGGCGTTGCCGTACCTCGTCAACTTCTCATAGGACCCAGCCGCGCCCCAGTCGATCACTGAGAGAAGCGCTGTCTCCTTGCCGGTGACGAGAAGGTCCATTGTCATTGTCTGCTTATAGGTCGTCTTGCCCGTGGACTTACCGGAAGCATCCTTAGTGCCGGAGTCGACGACATCCTGAATCTGCCAAGAGACGCGGGCATACCCGTTGTTGGGTTCGTTCATCGATTTCGACCAAACCACCTTGATCGAATTAGGAACATAGGTCCAATTACCGGACACGAGTCCAATAAAGACATCGCCCTTATTGGTGTCGCCAGTCAGTCGCTTCAGCGTAGCACGATCATCTTCGGTGTACGCCTTAGCCCAAGACTCAAGCTGGGAAAGCTGCTCAGTTGAGACACTCCAATTCTTCAGGTCCTTCGGGCCACTATCAGCTTTAACCTTAGCGTTCACGTCATCGGGGTTAACCAGTGACGGTTCAGCCACGAGAGCTGGGAGCGCGAGATCAGACAAGTCGTCGATGCGTAGGAGGATCGTAATGTACTGCAGCGTTCCGTTCACCGTAGCAGAGTAGGTCAGCGACTCCACATAGGCGTTCGGGTGATCCTCCGTGGGCTGCTTCGTCTGAGAGCCATACACGAATGCGATGTTCGAGACAACGGGCGTGCCGTCGAGAGCCTTGGTTTGAGACTGAGGCTGCGCCTGACCGGGCTTCTGGTCCGTCGTGGCGGCTGCACCTGACTGGGGCTTGTCGTCCTTCTGCGTCTGCTGCGCTCCCTGGCCATTGCTCGTCACCGGGACAGAAGAGGGCCAGGAAATACCGTCCGCCAGCGCTACCGGCTGCGACCCTCCGTTATACCAAGCCGAGATGACCTGGCTCCCGAGCTGGGAGAACCGGACCTTAACCGAAGGGTTGTACTGCTCCGTGAGCATTCCCTCTAGCTGGCTAACCTGGTGCTGCGTCCTAATGGCGTTGTAGCCGCCCACGAACGTAGAAACAATCAGCCCGACCATGACCGTCGCAACAAGGAAACGAAGCACTCGATACCCAACGCGACTTGAGGGGCGGGACATCCTGGTGAGCGCTTCCTCAATATCCCTATCACTGGGGGAGAGTGGACGCTTACCTGTCGCGCCACCCTTCCCAAAGTCCTTCAGATTCGTCTTGGACAATATAACCCCTCATCTCGGTCTGCGGCTAATTTCTTCCTTCATTCTAGCGACGAAATCACATTCCAGTCGAAATCTTAAACAGGCGGAATGCTACGCCAGCGAACAAAAACAGGACGACTGCTACCCCGATCATGTACTTATGGATACGGCGGCCAGCTATGATGATGGGCTTCGTATTCTCGTACTGTGCCTGCTTCCTTGACTTCATGTTCTTCACGACATGACGCCAGGAGTCGGTCTCATACGGAGCTGTCTTGGTTTTAAACCAAGCTAAGTAGTCCGAGGAGTGCGCGGTTTCCGATGCCTTCGGCAGCATCAGAGCGATAAGCGCAATCCATACGAGCTTGATTTTCTTCATAAGCGGGATGGATGCGGTTACCGGCTTCGATGAGCTAAATTCCCTGCTTCGCTCTGACGGCGGCAGGTTGAAGTCATTCATATCTTCCATATCTTACCCTTGTCTAGTTGCATCCCTGATTAGATGCGGCTAAAGAAACTCTACCGGCGATGAAAAAGACAAAATGATAGGGCCGAACAAGAGCGATGCCCTTGAACGACCCTATCGCTAACGCCCGTGGCTGACGTTAGTTATGCGACTGCCTGTCACTCGAAATTTCAGGAAGCCTTCTTGGAAGCCTTCGCGGCCTTCTTGGCACCGGACTTACCGGCGCCGCCGTCACCCTTCTTGCCACCGAACATATGCTCAACCCCCTTTCAAGGTTTAATTTGCGGGGCTAGGAGAACTCTCCGTTCGCCCCTCGCGACGAAGATAACTATAGCGGATAAAAACATGGAACTGGGCGCTGCACGAGCTTTTGTGACAAAACTTCGTGCAGTAATAAATCATGCAAAAAACATGAACGCCGCAACTGAAGAAAGCACGACCAGGAGTGCCACGACCCCGACAATAATCGACGTGCGGGAACCGCCCTTGTCCTGGCTTTCACCGTCGCCGTCAACGCCATAACCAAAACCAGCAGACCAGTTATCGGCGTCGCCGTCCTCATCCTGGGTTGAAAGCCATCCATCTGACGGGGTAACCTTCCCTGGAGCGGCGGCCTCGTCTGTAGCCTCATCCTCGTCAATGTCTATATCAAGCAGCATGATTTCGCCACTATCCGTCGTAGGCTCGTTGTTCGAGTCAAAGATATCCGACATGTCCTCAGTGCCAGAGTCTCTGATCCTGGATATGATCCGAGAGAACGGACCATTGATAACTACCGCGTCGGCCGTGATGCTTGGCATGGCGTCAGTTCCCATGCTGGCGGACGGTAACGCCCTTGACCTTAGTCAGGGCATCGATAATGCCCTCCTCCGAGGAAGATGTCTTCAGGGCCTTCAGGGCAAGGTGGTTCATTCCAGACCATCCCACGTCGTAGCTAAGCGATCCCCCATCAAGGAAGATTTCTCCTTCCACGCGAGGCATATTGGTATCCCCGCAATCTAAGACGCGCTGCTTCGCCTGCGGGTCCTTGGTGACATCAATCTTTTCGACCTCGAAGCCATAGTTCGAAATGGCCTTCGTCGTCACAACGCAACGACCGCAGGTCGGGGTAGAAAGGACTTTGAAAAATGCTGTCATGTAATCCTCCTGGTGTTCTTGTTATTGAAAATCGCGCCGTTCGAAAGCCGCGCGACGACCTCTCTAGGCTAAAGCTTTAGCCTGGCGAGCTGTAGACGCTCAGTCCTCTTTATGCGAGTCGAAAACAAGACCCTTAGCGGTAAGCCATGACCCGCCGCCGAGAGTCTTAATGGTGGTTGAGCAAAGAGAGGACCCGTGCCACTGGCTTGCCCATTTACCGAACTCGTCCAGTGTGTATCGGCCCGCACGCTCCTCAGACAGGAATTTATCGAGAACGCCAACCATCTCATTAAAAGACAAGGCATAGTAGCGACGCCCCAGTCGACGAACACCTGAGATATCGCTGATTACTCTCCACTGCTGCGACCACTGAAACTGCTCATGTCCGTTCTCCGTGAGCCAAGCTCTAAACTGCTTCTCCATCACAACTTCTTTGTCTAGGTCAGCAGCGCATTGCTTCAGTAGGTCGGCATACTCATAAGCGCTGCTTACGTAAGGAGTGGGGTCCTTGACTCTGCGCCTGTAGGAGTCGTTGAGCGGTATGACTGTGCCAAGGACCGTTACTGGGTCCCGGACATCGTCCTGCTTGATCCCGATTGCGGAAAACAGGTCAATACTAGACGCCCACCAGTTCTCGCGGGCCAGCGTCTTAATGATGTCGGTCTGCTCTTTGTCAAGCTTAATTGATGGTTCCACATTAGTCATTTCAAGTCCTTACTCGTTAACGAATGACTCTGTGCTGTCGTACGTCGGATCACCGTTGATGTCACTGAACAAGTCGTCCATGTCCGGGCCAAACCAGCTTAACGGGTCATCTACCCCTGGCATCTCCCCGTTGATGCCCTCTTCAGCATCAGGGGTGAATCCTTCCGGAGCGGGAATTGAGGGCTGGCATGGCTCCTGGTTCGGGACCCCGAAACGACCGGAAGTTACATCTGCTATGACTCGGTACCCAGTGTCAATACCATCCCCATGCTTCATCCACGACAGAAACACGCATACGGAAACCACGACAGCAGGCCAGGATAGCCAGCCGTCGATATTGAGAACCGTGTAGGCCGCCGAAACAACTGCGGGAACCCATAGCCGCGATGGGTTATACCTGCGGTACGTCACGTACGAGAACACGCCATACGCCACCAGTAGGCCAGAGACGACCACGAAAACCTCATCACCGAAATGCATGGCGTCCGTCGGTTACCGGGAACCGAAAATGAGAAGCTGGATGGCGGAAAAGATGATCAGGAGCGCGAAAAGGCCAGTCACGCCATAAAGCGCGAACATCGGAATACGCAGGGCAGAATGCAGTGCCTTCACCCACGGGCGGCGGGTATCCTCACCAACCAGCTCAGACGAAGCGTCATCAACCTTCCATTTACACGCTTCACAGAGCTTCAGGTAGGACGCACCCTTTTTAGCCGTGCCCATGTACTCGCCCTCACGGACAAGGGAGTTGCATCGGTCGCAGCGGAAATCGGATGCAGACCGGAAGGTCTTGAACCGGCTGAAGAAACCCCGGGTAACCGACCGACGAGGCTTGCCGTTGGAGGCCTCCACTGGCTTCTTGTAGCCCTTGCCAGTCGTCGGAGGGGTAATCCCCCGACCCTTCTTACTCGTGGCTTGAGATCGCTTTTTAGAAACAGGCATCATAACTCCTAGAAAAGGTCCATATCTTCAGGGACTACCTCAACGTGATCCATCGAGGACCCAGCGGAAGAGGCTAGCTCATAGAATCCACGAGGGAGAATGCAGTCCACGAAAGATGCTTTCGACAGCCCCCTGAATGCAGCCGTCGAACGAGAAGAAAAAGTCAGGGAAGAGTCGGAAGACAACCGGACGTCGACGAACTCAGCATTCTTTAAGATGCAGTTAGAGAACTGAGCCGTCATGACACATCGATAGAACGTCGAATCCGTGAGATCACAGTCTGCCATGGAAACCGTCGCAACAGAGCGCTCAATCTTAAACAGCTCGCAGCTAGAGTTAGCAACCGATATCAAGACCTCTTCAACGCCGTCCTGCTGACGCCCACTCTCACTGCTCAGTGCCAACGAGACCCCCGGCGTATCACGAATCTCAAAGTCAAAGAGAGAAGAGTTCACGAGGTTAATGCTGCCACTCGTGCCAGACCGGAAAAGACCAGAATCTAGGATGACCCCATCGCCGCTGATATACACCCTGGATGCGATGCCTCGAACATTGGAGAGATCGCATCCATCCCCGTGAATACGGACATCTGAGTTCTCGAAACGGGAACCGTGGAATGAACCATGGTGCATGACGAGATCATCGACCACTGAACCGCTTACGTGGAGCTGGAGTCCAGGACGGACTGTGACCTTCTCTTTCTGGTGGCTGTTAAGAATAATGTGCTGAGACGTCAACTTGCCACCCCCTCTCTATGGTGACGAAGCCAGCCTGCGTACTTTTGAGCAGCGACGCTGTTCCTCTTACTGTCGCTGGACATATCATCAAGCCGGATAGATTCAGCAAGAAGCAGGTCCGTATACGACAGCCAGGACCAGCCAGCTTCACTCGCGACGTACTCAGCCGGTCGCTTAGACGTTACCGACTTCCATTCTGAGCGTGCGTTCAGCACCTTTGCAAGATACGCGACGAAGCTCGTAAAAGACGCCATGATGAGGGCCGGCGCGAGAATAGCAATGTGCGTGCGAAGATAACCTGGAACCTGTCCTGTTGCCGTGAGGTACAAGATGCAGTACGTCAGTAGGCAGAAAGTCAGGGACATCACCGCTGGAGCTGAGTACTTCAGCTCAGTCTTCTTGATCCACCCATTCTTATCTGCGGACATCTCCGTATACCTGTCAATAGCGGACATCGCCTTACCAATAGACGACGCCTTATCAACGGGGAGCATGAAGATATACTGATCCACTCCTTCGATGAGTGACACTGTATGAGTTGTCTCTATGACAGACAAAACAGGATGCCGTTTCACGTCACTCTTCATAGCCCTCCAATCAAGCTTCGTTGCGCGCCTTCTGACGCTTACTCTCTAGGTCCCAATTCTAGCGAACATGAAGGCGAATATGGGAAAAGAGGGCATAAAGAAACACCCTGCCGAAAACCGACAGGGCGTCTCTTGTGGTTAGGCTGCTAGCCGACAAATGTCACTCGGAGATAGTCTCCTTCGCGCGACGGCGACGACGAGCAATGATCAGGGCTCCAGCGACGCCCGCGAGGACGACGCCAGCACCGATGAACGGGAGGGCATTCGCGCCGGTACGAGCCAGAGCGGCGGAAGCAGGAGCGGGCTTGTTCTCTTCGACGGTCGTGGTCTCGTTAGGGAGACCGCATTCGCCAGAGTGGAGGACCGCACCGCTATCGTCAACCAAGGTCTCGACCCAGTAGTAGTCACCGGGACGATCAAAGACAGTCTCCTCGGACTCAAACGAGCCAGCGGAGGTAATCTTGCCGTAGTTGGTTGAGAATGCCTCGTTAGAGGGCTGGCAAATGGCGTTGCCGTTCGCGTCCTTCTGAGCGTAGTATGCCTTGAAGGACAGGTTCGCGCCATTCTTCGGCAGGGTACCGGAGACAAGCGCCGTGTCGTGCGCCTTCTCACCGTACTTGATGGTGGGGGTTGCCTGCGTCGTGATAGTCACATCCGGGGCAGGGACGTAGAACTGCTCGTCCTTGTCGTTGAATGCCGACTGGAACGGGGCCACTCGGTCATCGCCATCGAAGGAGTAGACGAAGACATAGTAGCCGTAGCCATTATCGGGAACCGTGACCTTCGTGGCGTCGTCGTCGCCAATCTGGAAGGTGCCGTTCTTGGCCTCAATGTCGAAGCGGCCGAACACCGGGGCATCGGCGGGGACATCGGCAGTCGACGGCTCAGACGCAAGAGGACCGTACACGGTCACGTGAGCAGTAGCCAGGTCGGCCTTCCAACCGGAGTTGGTACCGGAGAACTTTCCGTGGTCCTCGGGGAGATCATTGATAGTGATCTGGTCGAAGGCCTGGCCTCCGGGATTAACCGTGTACTCCCTGGCCTTGCTCTGGTGGCTAATCTCGTGCTTAACCACAGAGGACTCCTGGTACTCAGCAAAGGGGGTCTGGTACCCCTCGTAAGAGTCGCTAGCCTCAATCTTCCAGACCCAGGTGTAGAAGCCAGGGGTCGTTGCCTTAAGGTTGCCAGAGGTCTGCATCGTGCCGGCATGATCGAAGGCAAGAGCCTCATAGCCGACAACCGGGGCACCCTCGGGGACATGGTCCGCCTGGCCTACCGGATTCGGGAACGGGCCATATAGCGTGCCAGTAGCGGTAATGCTGGCGTTCTTCCCGTCCTTGTCCGTGATCCACTGGTCACTGCCAGAAAGAGACAGCGTTACGTTATCGATCATCGGGTCGCCAGGCTTAACCACCTGAGCGTCAGCAACGGTGGTGATGACCGGCTTTGCCTTATCGGAGATAGTGGTTTCACCGGTGGCAGTGGCGGGGGCCGAAGCAACGAGCATGGTCTGCAAACGCTCAGACTCACGATACGTCAGCATGGGGCCATTGCCCGGGAGGTCGGTCGCCGAATAATTGACATGGACGCTGCCGAAGCCCGTAGCCTTAACGGTGACGCTGCCGCCAGAATCGATGGTCTGGCTCTTCGATCCATCGTCGAAGGTAGCGGGGGAGTCATCAGGGATGGTTGCGGTCACCTTGTACCCGGTCACTGCCTCTGCGGATCGGATAGTGACGTTGTCGACC